>Ga0306925_10000101_pt1 | contig 46928 bp, 38 predicted proteins | sample flu12Cox44000176_FD_203755 | JGI IMG/M metagenome (GOLD analysis project Ga0306925, IMG submission 203755) | Lab enrichment of tropical soil microbial communities from Luquillo Experimental Forest, Puerto Rico - flux8day.12C.oxic.44.000.176 (v2)... | ecosystem: Environmental > Terrestrial >... | reverse complement strand
CTCGGATGTGAAGACGGCGATGACGTATCAGCACCCGGAATTGAACGTGGTACGCGACGCGATCAATTCACGGCACACTTTACGGCACACCACCGAAACCGTTAACTAGGTAAGTTGTTGATTTGATTTGGCTGCCCCCCAGGGATTCGAACCCCGATATGCTGATCCAGAGTCAGCTGTCCTGCCGTTGAACGAGGGGGCAGCAAGCGTGATGGCTGCTAGTCGTGATGCAGCCGATAGCTTGATTTTATGGGCGTTGCGCACAAGCGTCAACACGACCAACACCCAAAAACCACGCACCCGCAACGTCAAAACCCTTCGCGATAAAATCGGCATGAGAATCTTCTTTACTGAGGCTGTCATGCCATCCCCTATCGGCCCCGTTGCGTTTTCGGCTGAGACTTCCAATGTAGCTCGCCAGCTCCTTGAAGCGGACCAGTGTGCCCTGATCGTCGTCGACATTCAGGAGAAGCTCCTGCCACCCATCTTCAACAAAGGGGAGCTGGTGCGTAACTCGCAGTTGCTGGTTAGGCTCGCGGGCATTCTTGAGCTTCCCATACTTGTTAGTACTCAATATCAGAAAGGCTTGGGAAACACGGTTGCTGAAATCGCCTCCCTGCTGGGAGACACGCAGCCGATTGACAAGCTGCAATTCGGCTGCTTCGGTTGCACCGAGTTCCGCTCCGCGCTGAAGTCGCTACACGGCAATCGCAACACGCTGCTGGTTTGCGGCATGGAAGCACACATCTGCGTAATGCAAACAGTTGTGGGCGCACTCACCGATGGCTACCTCGTACACGTGGCCTCTGATGCCATCGGTTCGCGCGTACGCTGGAACTGGGACATTGGCATCGACCGTATGCGGGCTGCCGGAGCAGTCATCTCCACCACTGAGATGATCATCTACGAACTGCTACGCTCCTCTGGCACTCAGCAGTTCAAGCACATGCTGCCCTATCTGAAGGGATAACCCGCATGGCGATCTCACGCAAGCGCTGCCTGCGGTATCCTCGCCCTTCATGATTTCTCTCGCCCGAAAGCTTCGTCTGGCCGACTTCTTCTCGCTGGGGTTCGGCACCATGGTCGGTGTCGGCTGGCTGGTTGTCATGGATGATTGGCTTTCGCGTGGCGGCCCGTTGGGAGTGGTGCTGGCGTTCCTCATGGGCGGCCTGGCGCTGTTGCCGATCGGCATGGTTTATGGGCACCTGGTTAGAGCAATGCCCGATGCTGCCAGCGAGATCGCCTACACCGCAGCCGTCTTTCCGCGCTGGATCAGCTATGCCACCGGTTGGATGATGCTGTTGGCGTACTACATCGTCTGCCCTTGGGAGGCCGTGGCGATCGGCCGCATCGCTGGCTACCTCTTTCCTACCCTCGATCGCATCGAGCTGTACCACGTCGGAGGAAAGCCGGTGTTTCTTCCCCATCTGATCATCGGACTTGCGCTCACCGTATTCATCACATTTCTGAACTACCGAGGCATCCGAGTCAGCGCGACACTGCAGAACTGGACCACCTTCGCCGTTCTGGCCCTGACCATCGGCTTCATCAGTGCGGGTATCAGCCATGGTGCGACTGAGAATCTTACTCCGCTATTCAACGGGCCATCAGTGATTTCAGTTGTCCTGGTCCTGCAAGTTGTCCCGTACTTCATGACCGGCTTTGAGTCGATCGGTAAAGCGTCAGAAGAAGCCAGTACAGACTTTCAGCCGCAGCGCTTCATGCTGGCGGTACTGCTCGCCATCATCGTGGGAGCAGCGTTCTACGCCGTCGTCACATTTGCCGTTGCCTACGTCACTCCTTGGCCGAGCTTGATGCATGAGAACTTCGCCACCGCCGTAGCATTTGAGCACGCGCTCGGCTCAGAGTCGATCGTGAGCGTGATCATGGCAACGGCGCTGCTTTCTCTGGTAAAAATCTTCAACGGCAACTTCGTGGCTGCTAGCCGGTTGCTGTTTGGACTCGGACGGCGAGGACTGGCTGATGTCCGGCTGGGTTATGTGCATCCGGTCAATCGCACGCCGTCGACCGCTGTGCTGTGTCTAGGCGTCGCCACAGCACTACTGATGTTCGCTGGCCAGTCTTTATTAGTCCCCGTTACAGAGGTGGGTTCGTTGGCCGCGCCCCTTGGCTGGATGGCCTCGTGCGCCGCGTTTCTTGCAACGCGACCTCCGCCCTTTGCTAAGACAGCGGCAGTCACAGGAATCGTTGTCACGGTCCTTATGATTCTCATCAAGGTGCTGCCTCAGGTACCTGGGCACTTCACCGCCTACGAATGGATTGCGATGGTCTTGTGGGTGGGACTAGGGCTTCTCCTCCACAGAACAGAGAAGCACAATTAAGGGGCCTCGCAATCGCGACGCCCCTTGGTCTTACACGATTTTCAGAATGGATCTACTCTGTGCACTCCGTGTCCTCCGTAGTCGGATAATTGGCTATTGCAACTGCACGAGCTGTGGGTAATACCGTACGGCGTGCGGAGAACTCGTCAGCACCGTCTTCTCCGGCAACTCACCCATGTACATCGCGATCTCGTCGCAGGCGTGCAAGCGCGGACAGCGCAGGCAATCCTTGTACATTTTGTCCGGCAGGAGTTCCTTATCGACGATAGTGAAGCCCATTTTGCCGAAGAACTCCGGGATACGCGTGAACAGGCAGACGCAGGTCACACTCTGTCGTTCCGCTTCACTGAGTAGGGCATCGATGAGCAGCCGGCCTGCGCCCTTGCCTTTGGCTCTTTCGCCGATCGTGATGGAGCGCACCTCTGCCAAATGCATTCCATAGAGGTGCAGTGCACCGCAGCCCACCACTTCACCGTTGTCTTCAATCACCACGAAGTCGCGGACATTCTCGCAGATTTCGGCCAAGGATCTCCCTAGCAAGGTCCCGTCACCAACGTGTACCTGAATCAATTGCTCGATCGCCATCGCGTCGGGCAAGGTCGCGTTACGCGCCAACATGGGCAGCTCCTGCATACGTCATAAGTGTTTCCTTCGCTTGTTGCAACGCCGCCCGTACCTGAGAAGGAGCAGTACCGCCCGGAACGTCGTGTATGGCCAAGACCTTTCGCAACTGTAATGCCTCGTGAAACGCCTGTTGCGCGACTATGCCGCACGCCGCGTAATCCTCCGGCGAGAGATGCTCCAGTTCGCAACCTTTCTCGACGCACAACTGCACGGCTTTTCCGATCCTCTCGTGCGCTGTGCGGAAGGGCATTCCCATCCGCACCAGGAACGCCGCGCCCGCCAATGCATTCATGAAACCTGTGCGGGCCGCCGCCTCCATGCGTGCGTAGTCAAACGTCACCCGTGCCATGAATCCGGTCGCCACGCGCACTACGCTCAATACCTGCTGCGCCGCCGAGAACACTGGCTGTTGCGTCTCCTGCATGTCCTTGTTGTAGGCCAACGGAAGCCCCTTCGCAGTGACGAATAGCGAGCTCGCCTCGGCGAACACTCGTGCTGCTTTCCCGCGAATCAGTTCCATCGCATCTGGATTCTTCTTCTGCGGCATCGCACTGCTGCCGGTCGAGAACGCTTCCGGCAGCTTCACAAATCCGTACTCGGTAGTCGCGAAGAGAATGAACTCTTCCGCCCATCGGCTCAGGTGCAGGGCGAGCTGCGCCAGCGCCTGCACAAACTCAACGGCGAAATCGCGATCGCTGGTGGCATCAATGCTGTTGGCCGTCGGTTGGTCGAATTCCAGCACCTTCGCCATTTCCGCGCGATCTAGCGGCAGAATCGTTCCCGCCACCGCGCCCGAGCCCAGAGGACACTGATTCAGCCGCTTCCTGCAATCCGCCAACCGCGACAAATCCCGCTGCAGCATCGCCACGTATGCCAATAACCAATGAGCTACCAGAACCGGCTCCGCGCGCTGCAAGTGCGTGTAACTCGGCATAGCCGCGTCGCCGGCCTTTTCTGCCTGCTCCACGAACTCGCTCGCCAATTCCACGAGCGACAACGAAATCGAGTCAATCTGCGCCCGCACATACAGCCTCAGGTCAGTTGCAATCTGCTCATTACGACTACGCCCCGTATGCAGCTTCTTGCCGACCTCACCCACGATCTCTACCAGCCTCTTCTCGACGTAGTGGTGAACATCTTCGATCGATGGGTCGTTGTCTTCCGGAATCCCCTCTTCCGCGATCTTCTCCAGTGCCTTCTGTGTGAGCGAAAGGTCCGTGCTCGTCAGCACTCCGGCCTTGGCGAGAGCGGCGGCGTGCGCCTGGCTCGCCGCCACCTCGTAAGGCACCAGAATGCGATCGAACGGAAACGACCGCTGCCACTGCTCGAAGTCCGCATTCAGTTCCTGGCTGAAGCGGCCCGACCACATCTTCACTTCACGACCTCAGTCTTCTGATGAATCAGTGCTCGGGTGCGCGCTGGCAGACCCAGAATGCGGATGAATCCTTCCGCGTCCTTCTGGTCGTAGCTCGCGCCCATGGTGAAGCTTGCCACATCCGGGCGATACATCGAGGTCTCCGACTTCCGGCCGACAATCGAGATGTTGCCCTTGTACAGCGCCAGCGTGACGGTGCCGTTCACATCGCCCTGCGAGTTGTTCACGAAAGCGTGCAACGATTCGCGCAGCGGCGTGAACCACAGCCCGAAGTACACCACTTCAGCGTACTTCAGCCCAATGTGCTGTTTGAAGTGCGCCAGCTCACGATCCAGGCACAGTGCCTCCAGCTCGCGATGTGCCGTCAGCAACAGCGTTCCGCCCGGTGTCTCGTAGCACCCGCGCGACTTGATACCGACGAATCGATTCTCGACCAAGTCCACCCGCCCAATGGCATTGCGCGCACCAATCTCGTTCAGTACTTCCACCGTCGCCACCGGATCCAGCACCACGCCATTTACCGCAATCGGCACGCCCTGCTTGAACTCGATCGTCACCTTCTCCACCGCATCGGGCGCGTCCTTAGGGGAGTTCGTCCACGTCCACGTCGTCTCCAGCGGAGCGTTGTTCGGATCCTCCAGCTCTCCGCCCTCGTGGCTCACGTGCAGCAGGTTCCGGTCGCGGCTATGGATCTTCTCCCGGCTCTGGGCCACGGGAATCCCATGGGCTTCCGCATACTCCAGACAGTCTTCACGCGATTTCAGTTTCCATTCGCGCCACGGCACAATAACCTTCAGCTCCGGAGCTAGCGCCTGATATGCGTGCTCGAAGCGCACCTGGTCATTGCCCTTGCCGGTACAGCCATGCGACACCGCACTCGCGCCTTCCTTCAGCGCGCATTCCACCTGGTACTTGGCAATGATTGGCCGCGCCAGCGACGTCCCCAACAGATACTTATGCTCGTACACCGCACCCGCCTGGATCGCTGGAAACACATAATCGGTCAAGAACTCCTGCCGCAGGTCTTCGACGACCACCTTGCACGCGCCGGTCTTGTACGCCTTCTCAACCACAGCATCGAGGTCGTCGCCCTGTCCTACATCAGCGACGAAAGCGATCACGTCGTAGTCGTAGTTTTCCTTCAACCACGGAATGATGATGGAGGTGTCTAACCCTCCCGAATATGCCAGGACAATTTTTTCACGCATGAGCGCTCCTTGGCGGGAAACGATGGACCCCGCCCTCCAGCAATAAAACCATGATGGCTTTTTGAATATGCAGGCGGTTTTCCGCCTGGTCGAACACTACCGACCGTGGCGAATCAATCACCGACGCTGTCACTTCCTCTCCGCGATGCGCCGGCAGGCAGTGCATGAATACCGCATGCTTGGCGGCTCTGGCGAAAAGCTTGTTGTTCACCTGGAACGGCATGAAGATCTTCTTGCGCTCCCCAGCTGCCTCCTCCTGACCCATGCTCGCCCATACATCGCTGTACACCGCATCGGCTCCAGCCACGGCTTCCACCGGATCGTTCGTTACCTTCACCTTTGCGCCCGTAGTCGCCGCCAGCTTTTCGGCCGCCCACAGAACGTCAGCATTCGGCTCGTAGCCGGCCGGCGTCCCCACCGAAATCGATGCGCCCAGGCTCGCCGTCGCCAGCATCAGCGAATGCGCCACGTTGTTGCCGTCCCCCACATACGCGAGACGTACATTGTGCAAATCGCCGAAGTGCTCCTGCAAGGTTTGCATGTCGGCCATGGCCTGGCACGGATGCTCGAGCTCGCTCAGCGCATTAATCACCGGAATGGATGCGTGCCGCGCCATGTCGGTCACAGTTTCATGCGCGAAGGTGCGCAGCACCAGGCCATCGACCCAGCGCTCCAGGTTATGCGCCACGTCGCTCAGGCTCTCGCGCGCGCCCAGCCGCGACTGCGTTTGATCCACAAAGAACGACGTCCCGCCTAGTGCGTTGATGCCCGCTTCGAACGTCAGCCTGGTGCGCAGCGATGGCTTCTCGAAGAACAGCACAATCTGCTTGCCCACTAGCGTTCCGCGATAGTCGGCCGGACGCAGCTTCATGGCCCCTGCCAGCTCCAGCGCGCACGCCAGCTCATCCGGCCGGAAATCCTGGATGGAGATCAGGTCGCGCCCGGTTACGCCTCGCTGCGTAAAAATGCTCGGGCTTGCTCCTGGTGGAATTGTCGTTGCAATCACGTCAACCTCCTTCTGGCTCCGCCAGATGGAAAAGAAAAAGAAAATGTCCCAGATAAAATGGCCAAGCAATGGGCGCCCCAGGTTGCGACCTCTTTGGACGCTAACTTGGGTCGGGGGTACCACCCTTATCGCCGACTTTTGGCAATAGGGTGGGATCTACGTCGCTCTAAAGCGCGGTCGAAGGCAAGTTTGCTCATGAAGCAATCACCTCCGTGCCGCAATCAATACGATGGGTGAAAAACTCCGGCAACACCTCGGCACTCGAAGCCGGCAGAATCCGTACCCGCGTCACGCCTTTCTTCAGCGCGCTGGTGCAGGCCTCCAGTTTCGGTAGCATGCCGCCGCTCACCGTCGCCTGCTCCACCATCCCTGGAATCGCCTTGATGTCCAGCCAGCGAATCACCCTTCCATCCGCGTCCTTCACGCCGGAAACATCGGTGAGGTAAATGAGCGCGTGTGCGCCACACGCTATCGCGCAAGCCGACGCCATCTGATCAGCATTCACGTTGTAGTATTCGCCGTCATAGCCTAGGGCTAGACTCGACACCACCGGCACCATCCCCGCCGACCACAGCCGCTGAATCGCTTCCGTGTTTACCGCCCGAATCTCGCCTACGAAGCCAAGGTCGGGCGACTGCTTCTTCGAGGCGCGAACCATTCCCAAGTCACCGCCGCATAGCCCGATCGCTGGCTGACCGGTCGCACCAATCGCCGCGACAAGCTGCTTGTTGAGCTGTCCCGCGAGCACCATGATGGCTACATCGCGCGTCAGCGAATCGGTCACACGCAGGCCATTCACAAAGGTCGTTTCACAGCCAAGCTGCTTCAGCGTCCGGCTCAGTGCGGCACCGCCACCATGTACGACCACAATTTGATGCCCTTCCTGACAAAGGCCGGGAATGGCGGCGGCGAACTTCTTCACCAGTTCTTTGTTGTCGAGCGCTGTGCCGCCGATTTTGACCACCAACTTCATTGCAGTCCCGCCTTCTCATCGAATTCGAACATCAGGTTCATGTTCTGCACAGCTTGTCCCGCCGCACCCTTCAATAGGTTGTCTATGCAAGACACCAGCACCGCTCGTGTCCCATCCGGCGACAGCGAGAAACCGATGTCACAATAGTTCGTGCCACGCGAGAACTTGATCTGCGGCAGTTGTGCCGCGCCGAACACCCGTACCCACGGCTTGCCGACATAAAAGTTGTGCAGCGATTGCTCCAGCTCGTCGGCGCCAATCGGCTGCGCGAGCTTCACATAAATGGTCGATAGGATCCCGCGCGGAATCGGTAACAGGTGTGGCGTAAACTGCAGTGAACCGCCGTCGAGCCCAAGCTGTTCCAGCATCTCGCCCGTGTGTCTATGCCCGAACACGTTGTAGGCCGCGAAATCGCCATCCACTTCCACAAAATGCGTTTTCGCGGTCGCGGCCTTCCCTGCTCCGCTCACCCCGGACTTTGAATCGCAGATCACCCCGTGCGCTACGTCCACGTAGCCGGCACGAATCCATGGCGCCAGCGCCAGAATGACTGACGTCGGATAGCAACCCGGATTGGCCAACAACATAGCCTGCTTGATTTCCTCGGCGTGCAGCTCTGGCAAGCCGTAGACCGCTTCCTGATCGAGCTTCGCCGCCGCGTTCTGATCGACGTCCTTGAAGCCGTACACCGCGCGATTGCCGGCGTTCTTCAGCCGCCACGCACCGCTCAGGTCAATCACGCGAAACCCGCGGGCAACGGCTCCGGGAACAAGTTCTCGCGAGAACTCGTGCGGCGTGGCCAGAAACAACACGTCCACACCGGCCTGCTTCATCCGCTTCCACGAAAAACTCTCAAACGGATAACCGCCGTTACCAGCGATCTGCGGATAGACTTCGCTCAGGTCCTTGTAGGAGCTGTCACCATTGCGGCCGAACAGAAGCGGCTTCTTGGTGCCCTCATGACGGGCAAGCAGCCGCACCAGCTCGAAGCCGGAGTACCCGGTCGCGCCAAACACCGCGGGTTGGATGCACTGCCCCATCTGTCGTTACCGGAAATAGCTGCGGACTCGGTTGGTCAACCGCTCCGCGGTCTCAATGTCGGGAGCGATCACCAGGATGGTGTCGTCACCTCCGATCGTCCCCACAACTTCCTCCCACTCCTCGGCGTCAATGGCTGCCGATACCGGTTGCGCGCTTCCGGCGCTTGTCTTGACCACTACCAGGTTCTGAGCTGTCCGGACCTCGTACACAAATTCGCGGATCAGTCGCTCGACCGACGGCAAAAACGCGTCCGGCACTTCGCCTTGCGAAAACTTGTATCCGTCCTGCGTCTTCACCAGTCGCAATTCGTGAATGTCTCGCGATAGCGTCGCCTGCGTTACCCGATGTCCGCGTCGGTACAGCCGACGCCGCAGCTCTTCCTGGCTGGCTACCGGCTGGCTGCTAACCAGATCACGTATCGCTGAATGTCTCGCCAGTTTCGACATGGTGGAATAAATATACGTCACTATGCATATTAATACAACTAGTTAATTTGACGCCCAGGATGCGGTTTTGGATAGACTTTTTTGAGTTTTTTTGGTGAGAGCACCACGCCTTAGCAGCTGCTATAAAACTCGATTACCACCAAAAGTGCGATGGGCGGTCGCGGAAAGCAAGGGTAAGTTAGCGGCATGGCCTACATCACGGGCAAGCGCGGGAGCAAAGTGACGATGTTCCCGGTGACCTTGGACGAGTTCATCCCGGCCGAGCACGCATGTCGCGTCAGCGCGGCATTCGTGAACCAGCTGGAGATGGCGGAGTTGGGTTTCCTGCGCAGCGCGGCGGCGAAGACGGGACGGCCGGGCTGGGACCCGCGCGACCTGCTGAAGCTATACCTGTAGCCGTAAATGAACCAGGTGTGTTCGTGACGTCAGCTGGAGACGGAATGCCAACCCAACCTAGAAGTGATGTGACGGCTGCGGCCCGACTAGAAGTCGATTGCCGATTTTCGGCGGATGCATTTCCGAGCCGCGTCTTTTGCAGGTCGGGCGAACGCGAAGTCGAAGGACCTGTTGTTTCTTCGGACGGAACTGAGGAGAATAGTTCACCTCTCGCTGACAGACCTGTTGCGCCGCAACAAGCACGCAATTCAGATCAATTACTTCCGTAATGTCGGCTTTGACGATTCTCCTTGCCTTTTTTGAACGATTGCGCGACTGCCCATCATGGGTGGCGCGATCCCCTTTTGGGCACCTAGAGCGGCGAGCGTTTCGCATAACGGAAATGCCGTTCAAGATCTGGAACCCATAGCCCTAGATTAGCTTCTGCTGCTCCAGAAACGCACGCGCCACGACCGCTTCATCCCGCTTCTCGCCGTCCACAGCGTAATTCATCTGCCGCATCTGTTCGGCCGAAATGCGGCCTGCGAGCCGATCAAATGCTGCAGTCGCCTCCGGAAATTCCTGCAGCATTGGCGGGCGAACTATTGGCACAGCGTCGTAGGGCGGAAAGTAGTGCCGGTCATCCTCAAGCACGGCAAGCCCCAGTGCGGCGATGAGCCCATCGGTGTTCGAGCCGGCAACAATGTCGACCGTATGGTTCAACAGCGCGCGATAGAGTAGCCCAAGGTCCATTACTCGCGGCTCCCCGGCGAATTTCAAATCGTAGGTATGCACCAACCCGTGATAGCCGTCGGCACGCTCCAGAAACTCGTATCCGACTCCGAGCTTGATCGCGGGCGCATACGGAGCAAGCTGCGACAGCTTCGTGATCCTAAGCCGCCCCGCATCCTCCCCGCGCATCACCATCGCGAAGCTGTTGTTGAAGCCCAACGGAGGCATCACGGCCAAATCAAATTTCTGCCAATACTCGCGTTTCACGTCCCCGTACACCCGCGACGCATCGCCTGCACCTTTTTTCTTCAGCACGGCTGCCAGCGCAGTTCCTGTGTATTCGGGATAAACGTCAATGCGACCTGCAAGAATGGCTTGCTGGCAAATGTAAGTTCCCGCCAAATAGAAGCGCCGCAGCACTGGCACACGACAGGCATGCTCTAACATTCGCGCGAAGATCTCGCCGAGGATCACTTGCTCAGTAAAGTTCTTGCAACCGACGACGATCTCGCGCTTCGGCGAGCGGCAGCCTCCCGTCGCAAGTAGCACCATCGATCCGCAGAGGAATGCGCGGCGGTCGAGCATCTCAATGCTGCCTGCGCGCCAGAAGTTTCTCCACTCCACCCAACCCCAGATCGGCCAACAACGCCATCAAAGCCGCAGGAATCGCGCCGGCTAGGATCACGCTGTTATCCACCATGGCGATGCCGCGGAAGATGAACTCGCCCAATCCTCCCGCGCCAATCGCTGCGGCGATCGTAGCCACGCCGATCGTGATCACCGTTGCGGTGCGAATGCCCCCGAGAATTACCGGCGACGCCAGAGGAAGTTCCACATGCCACAGCAGCTGGAACGATGTAAGCCCCATCGCGACTGCGGCTTCACGCACAGCTTCGCTGATGCTGGCAATTCCGATGTAGGTGTTACGCACGATGGGCAAAAGGGCATAGAGCGCGAGCGCCGTGATGGCCAGTCTTTCTGCGCGAAAGCCGAGCCACGGCAGCGGTAACAGCAAGCCGAACAGCGCGAGGCTCGGAATCGTCTGGATTACATTCGTGCCGCCGAATATCAGCGTCTTCAGTCTTGGCTTGCGGGTCAGCAGCATTCCCAGCGGCAAACCAATTACCATCGCAATGAGTATTGAGGCCGCAACGAGCGTCAAGTGTTCGCCTGCCAGAGTTGCCGCTTCGTGCTTATGGGTTAACAGGAAGTTCAATTCGCCACCAACACCTAATTCGTGCCGTCCCCGATTCGCTCCGCCTGATACGCCGCGACGTAGTTTTGCGCGACCTCATCCTGAGAGTGCAGAAATTCCTGCGGAGTTGCGACGGTCCGCAGTTTCCCGCTCTCCATAAGGGCAATCCGATCGCCCAGCAGCAATGCCTCGCCAACGTCGTGCGTAACGAACACCACCGTCTTGTGCATCTTGCGCTGAAGCTGAAGGAACTCCCGCTGAACCTCTGCTCGCGTCAGCGGGTCCAGCGCGGCAAATGGTTCGTCCATCAGCAGAATTGGAGGATCGGCCGCCAGCGCCCGTGCCAATCCCACTCGCTGACGCTGCCCGCCCGAAAGCTGATTCGGATATCGACTGCCGAAGTCGCTCGTCGGTAGTCCGACTAAGTGCAGCACCTCTTCCACGCGCTGGGCAATTCGCTTGCGGTCCCATTGCTCCAGCATCGGAACCAGCGCGACATTCTTCCACACCGTATAGTGGGGAAACAGCCCGACATCCTGGATCGCGTATCCAATGCCTCTGCGCAGTTGGATCGGGTCCCATTTTGAGGAACTCTTTCCCTGCACCAAAATTTCACCGGCTGTCGGCGTCAGCAGGCGATTAATGAGCTTCAGGCATGTCGTCTTGCCCGAGCCGCTTCGGCCGAGGAGCATAAGCGTCTCGCCCTCGCGCACCGCGAGATCGAGACACGAAAGTAGGAGTCGATTAGCCTCGACACGATAGTCGACCTGGCGGAATTCGATCTCGTGTGGCGACCGTGTTTCGGGCAGCAAATCACTGGGAATGGCGCTCGGCATTGCGCACCAGCCTACCAGAACCGAGCAGCGGCCAGCCGAAGCCACACAGAAACAAAGGGCGCTCGTTAGCGCCCTTCAGGGAGAGTTGATTCATCAGGTTATCGCCGGCTCCAGTTTCCTCCGCCGCCCGAGCGTCCGCGGTCTCGACCTCCGCCGTATCCGCCTCCGCCGTAACTGCCGCGGCCACCGCCTCCACCAGTGCGTGGCCGGTCAGCCTTGGGACGTGCTTCGTTGATGTTCAGATTCCGACCGCTAAGGTTCGAGCCGTTCAGGGCTTCCATGGCCTTGCTGGCGGCATCGTCGTCCGGCATCTCGACAAAAGCAAAACCGCGAGGCTGGCCTGTATCGCGATCAGTGATGATGCTTACCTTGTCGACGGCCCCATACGCTTCGAACAGAGAACGCACCTGGTCTTCCGACGCATCGAAAGACAGATTCCCTACATAGATGTTCTTCATGATTTGCCTCGCTTGGGTGGTTAGGTGAGTGGGACCACTGGACTCTGCTCGCGACGTTCTGGAGGAACTTACCACTATGCGCGGAAGGCAGGCTTCCCTGCCCTCCGCAAACCTTGTTTAGAGAACCTGTACGTTCTCCGCTTGCCAACCCTTGGGGCCGCGCTTTACTTCGAAGCTAACTGCCTGGCCTTCCTGCAGCGAGCGGAAACCATTGGCCTGGATGGCCGAGAAGTGCACGAACACATCCTCACCGTTCTGACGGGAGATGAATCCAAAGCCTTTCGCATCGTTAAACCACTTTACTGTTCCTTGTTCCATGTGTATCTCAAATGTCCTTGTGTTGATGTTGCGCTGGGGATCGGAAGGTTACTGGCAGGATCGCTCGTACTAACAGGAGGGATAGCTGCGAAACGCGCCGTTCAACAAACGCATCTTCAGTATACACAAATGCCCATCGGACCGTTCGGAGAACCCTTGAGGACTCTGCTTCGAGCCCTGGAAACCGTTAGGAGTTCTTGGGCTTCGACTAGCACTTATGTACCCCCAAACTGGCCGGAACCGGGAAGCGGCACGGGCCGCAACCAGAAATGGGCTTTCCGCCTCTTGACATCTGGAACAACGGTAAGCAGAATTCCACCACCAGGGCCGAACGAAACTTTTCCGCAGCTTGGCTTGCTGTCTCCCCCACCGCGCTCGGCTCACAGGCAATCGGCGCAACCGGGCCTTTCAGCCCGAAAGGAAGCTCCCATGAGACGTGGCAAGCTCTTCATCTTGGCGGCGTTTGGAACATCCGCCCTTTTCCTGTTGGCGGCAGCTTCGGCCCAGCAAGCCCGCTTCTTTCCGGATTTCAATCCAGCCACCACACCCGTGGGCTCATTGCAGTTGAATGGATCGCAGCTGACCACGTTCAACGGCCATCACGTCCTTCGACTCACTCCCGGGATTTCCGTGCCTCATTCAGAGTCGTCGACGACGTGGTTCAAGGTCCAGCAGCCTGTGAACGGCGGTTTCACCAGCTGGTTCCAGTTCCAGATTCACAATGCCGCGATGTGTTGCAATCCCGGTGACGGGCTGGCATTCGCGATCCAGAATGGCAAGACTGATCCCAGCTACGGTGCCGCGGGTGCGGGCTTAACCGCCCGCGGTGTCAGCAATGGCGGCATAGGGTACACCGGTATCCTCAACAGCCTGGCAATCGAATTTGATACCACTGCCAATGCTTGGGATCCGACGGTGAACGGTTCGAACCATGTGGCAGTGCAGGGCTGCGGTACGAAGACAAATGGACCGGTCCACGTACCCGGGACATTCACCATTTACAAGAACAACAACGTCACCAGTTGCCTGGTGAACTCCGGGCTAAACAACAGCAATTCTCTGCCGCATCTCGGAGTGACGTGCTCCGGCGGCTCCTGCGCCGATGGCGCTGTGCATGATGTCGTCGTGGAGTACTCACCAGTCCATGGGGTCTTTACCCTGATGGTTTGGGTCGATCCACCCTACATTCCGGGAACGCATACGCCGCTGCCGGGTACGACCCCTGCCATCAACATCGCCTACAACATCGATGCGACACAGAATCCCGCTACCGGGCTCAACCTGGCGCTGGATTCTAACGGCAATAAGAGTTCGGCCTGGGTCGGGTTTACCGGTTCGCAGACTTCGGAGCCGCAGCAGGAAGACATCATCGCGTGGGAGTTCACGCCGCATACTCCCATTTCGATAACGCAAACCATTCAGCCGGGCTGCCGATTTACCGATCCTACCTGTAAGGCTACGACCTTCGCCTATGGCGACCATGTCATGAAGGTCTATTACTTTCCGGGATTCACGAACCCGAACGGCTTGACGATGACCGTCACCGCTACCACAATCTCGCGCAGCCAGTTCTACCGGGAGAGACTGCTGGGTACACCATTCATCAACGAGCAGTGCGTGACCTATCTTGGAACGGGCGGTAACTGCATCGTGTACTCGGTCAAGTGCTCTGGGGGTAATATCGGTCCGGACGGTTGCCCAACCAGCCTGCCTCAGACCTGTAACACTCCCAGCGATCCTGGTTGCATTGTCTTCAACACCTCGTACTACACCGCCGACCCGGTCAATGCAAACGATGCAGATTTTCTGTCCGCCGATCCGATCGGCAGTAACCAATGGCAGAGTATCTTTCTGGAATTTCTGCCAAATTACCTAGACAGCGGCACGCTGGGAGGCAAGGGCACCGGCTCCGACTTTGTAGCTACTTTCTGCGTCGGAGCGAATTGTCCCAACAGACAATGAGATTGGTCAGCTTTTAGAGAAAAATGCGCCTCGGCCGTCAGGCCGGGGTTTCCCTCTGCGCTGCAAAACCGCGGAAAATTAAATTTGCAATCGTTTGAAATCAAAGACTTAGGATTAAATTGTTCGCAAGTGGTTGAGAATTAAGCTACTTACACCAATGATTTAGCGGTTCTTTCCTGAGATTCTTTTTCAGCATTGGAATTTGCAAAGAACAATAGCGAGCCGCGCCTGGGAGCGATCGGGTTCGAGACACGCGTCCCGTAACCTCACAAGCGGGTTGTAATGGCGCTATGGGTCCAGTGGCAGAAGGCGCTGACGCGCACGCCTGAAAGCACATCGCGGCTCCGCTTGGCTTTTCAAATGTCGTTGCGATTATGCGGCGCCCTGGTAGGACTTCACGGATTGCTGGTAAACGTCTTTCAAGTCGGAGCGATCGAGCAAACGGCCGACGCCGGGCTCTTTGCTGATGGATTCCAGAATGCGCACGGCCTCCTGATACTGAGGCGCGTATTGGTTAGTTCTGCCAGTGCGATTATAGCTCTGGGCTAGTAGGAAATGGGCTTGTGCCTGCTCGACTAAAAGGCCTAGTTTTTCGGCGCGGTTCATCGCGCGGTCGAGTTCCGCTTGTGCATCTTGCGGCTTACCTGTGTCCAAAAGAGCTTTGGCGAGGTAAAGGGAGGACTGTACAGAAAGCGCCCGCAAACCAACGGCATCGGTCTCCTCAACCAGCTTCTTCAGGGCGGGAATGGCGGCAACGGCGCGGTTTTGCATGACATCAAGCCTGGCCAAATCGAATTTTGACTGCGTCAGCACCTCGCGATTCTTTGCCTTGATGGCCATCTGCATGGCTTTTTCGTATTGCTGACGGGCCGAGCTGTAGTCACCCGCATAGAAATAGCTGTCGCCCTGGAAATTCAATACCTCGGCGATAATTCCATCGTTCTTCACATCGGTAGCCAATTTGACGGCATTGTCCAAATACTTGCGACCTTCATCCCAGCGACCAACTTCAGAGAGAGCCTTACCGTATCGACCCATGGCTTCGGCGTTTTCCCAGGTCTGGTCCTTGGCCTGCTCATATTCGCTGACCGCTTCCTGCAAGGCGCTCAGGGCGGAGCCGTACTTGCCCTGGCTTGCGTATAATGCGCCCACTCCGCTGGAGTTCAGGGCGATTCCGACCCTGTCGCCGCTGGCGCGATGAATCTCCAGTGCCTTGAGATACTGGCCGATGGCGGTGTCATATTGACCCAGGTCGACGTTTACGTCGGCGAGGTTGTACAACGACTCCGCCATGTCTTCCGAGAGCTTCAGCTTTTCCCGCATCTGGTAAGACTGCTGATAGTAGGTCAGGGCGTCCTGGAAATTGCCCAGGTACCGTCGCAAGGTTCCGAGATTGTTCAGACATAACGCCTGGTCAGCCTCGTCATTTAGATCGCGGTAAAGCGTCAACGCGTCATTTGTAACTTTTATCGCGTCTTCATACTCTGCATGATCGCCGTGAAAGGCGCCCAAATTCAGCAGCACGGCCGCGGTGTTGCCTTTGTCGCCGATCTTCTGGAAGCCCGCCAGCGACTCCTTGTAATTCGCCAGCGCTTCTTTGGAGTTGCCCCGCTTGGCCTCGGTCCAACCGATCATGTTCAGGCTGCTGGCTACACCCTTCTCTAAGCCAAGCCTCTTGCGGATTTCCAGAGCGGCGTGGAAGTTCTTCAAGGCCTCGTCGAATTGATTGAGGTTGAAATAGGCAGTGCCCATCTGCTGCTCGATGGAAGCCTTGGTTTCATCCTTGCCGAACTGCGTCGCAAGGCTGTAGGCGCGGTTCAAAAATTCCAAACCAGCCTGTGGATTGCCTGCTTCAATCTCGACGCGTCCGCTGGCCAGCAGTGCATCAAGGTTATTCGGATCCGATGAGCGAACACGCGCGAGCCGCTTGCGGGCTTCAGCGTAACTGCTGGCGTCCTCGTACAGCGCGGCCAGAGCTAACTGCGAATCGATGTCGTCAGGGTTGGCCTGTGTCAGCTTCTCGTAAGCCGCCGTGGCCTTGGCGGTATCGTTCATCACAACTGCGTGGTTGGCCTCAACGAGATACTTCTCACGCGTGGGCAAGTTCTCGCTCAGTGCCACTGCACGACGTGATGTTTGCTGCGCCTTATCGTCGAAGCCCAGCTTGTGATAGGAGAGGGCCAGCTTTGAATAGGCCAGGGCAAAATTCGCATCCTCGGTGACAGCATCCTCGAACTTCTTGGCGGCTTCCTGCTCTTTACCCGAGCGCGAAAGCGCAAGCGCCTCGTCATAGGCACGCAACGCAGGGACGGATTTGGTCAGCGTAAATTGTGACTGGCCTTTGAGCTCCTTGATTACATCGGGATCGGTCGAAAGGTTCGCCCGAACCTGAGAGGCGAGGTTATCCAGTCCGGCAAGAAGATCCTTCTCACTGGGCACATCAGTTTTTAACGCATAGGTGTGATCGCTCTTCAGGTCGTAGACCGTTGCGTTGATGCGAAACTGATCGCCGAATTTGGAGTACTGCCCATAAACCACCGTGGTAGCGTTGGTGAAATCGGCAATGCGCTTCAACGTGGATAGGTCGAGCTGTGACTGCGGAGAGATATGCAAGTCGCGCAGCACCTGCTGCAGGCGACTGGGAGAAACCAGGCGAACCCGCTGCGACTGGCCAATGTCGGTACTCAGTGTCTCCGACAAGCTCGAAGAAAGCCAATTCAGACTGGGGTCGGACGACTCGTTGTAAAACGGCACGATGGCGAGAGAGACGGCAGCAGGCTGCGGTGTGCCGATGCCTGCGCCGCCTCCGATCTTCGATTTCAAGAGCACACCGCCACCGACTGCAAGCAGCAGCGCAGCGACTCCGATGGTCACCCACTTGACGGGCAGTTTCTTGGGTGGCTGCACTGCCTCTATGCCGACTTGTGACTGAGCTACTCCTGTTTGCCCCTTGAAGGCTGAGGTGCGCAGCGCCGACTGCCCGGGAGTGCTCGAGCGCGAACGGCGACCCTCGAAGGTGTCCAAGTCATCGATCAGTTCCTGCACGGTGTTGTAGCGCAGGTTGCGATCGCGCTCCAGACACTTGGCCGTGATCAGGCTTAATTCCGGAGGAATTGTGGGGTCAACGTGTGACAGAGGAACGGCACGTTCCTGCGTCCGCTTCACCAGGCTGGCGATGGCACTCTCAGCGCGGAACGGAATGTTGCCGGTCAGCAGTTCGTAGAAGATCAGGCCCATGGTGAAGATGTCGGAGCGAGCGTCAAGCTCGGAGCCCATCGCCTGCTCCGGCGACATGTACTCCATGGTGCCGATCATCATTCCGGTCTGTGTCATGCCGTCGCCCTGGACGGTTTTCGCCAGACCGAAGTCCATAATCACTACGCGGCCCGAGGCATCCTTCATGATGTTGCTGGGCTTGAGGTCGCGGTGAATTACGCCTTCGTGATGCGCCGCTTGCAATCCGGAACAAGCCTGACGCACGACGTCGACTGTTTCTTTTGGCGAGAGCTTACTTTCGCGAGTCAGGATGGTGCGCAAGTCCTCACCCTCGATGAATTCCATGGTGATGAACTTCACACCGTCGGCCTCATTGAGGTCGTAGATACGGATGATGTTGCGATGCGTGACCTGCCGAGCGAGCACCAGTTCCTGCTTGAAGCGCGCGAGAATGGCAGGATTGCCCGCGAGATCGGGGCGAATAACTTTCAAACCAACCGTGCGATCGACTTCGAGGTCGTGGGCCTTGTACACAGCACCCATGCCACCCATGCCGAGCAGTTGCTGAATCTGATAGCGGCCACCCAGCACGGTGCCGACTTCGAGCAGGGTTGCGCCAATAGCGGCAAAGACCTGGTTGGGAACGCCAGAGCTGGGATCGCGTCGCCAACGGCCTTCAGAGATGGTCGCATCGTCGGAGGAATCGCGCTTAGGTACGGGTGAAGGAGAAACGGGTAATCTCTGAGTGCCGACTTGAGTGAAGTCTGTGTCGGATCCTTCGGCAGGGGTCATTCCGTCGGAGCCAAGCGCGGGACGAGGATTGGCTGCCGAGCTCTCACCGCTGGAAACAGCAGTACCCTCCACCCCTCTTCGCGATGCACGATCGGCGTCGCTTCCCATATCACCCATTCACAGGTTCCGGCCATCCAGACCGGGTCAGTAAAGCATCGTTCGGGCAGATATTTCCAAGTATATCTTGCTTTTGCACTCGCGATGGTGAACGTTTGTTCAGGTTACAGCAGACATCTGGGATCTACCGTAGCAAGGGCAACAACACCGACGCCCAACAGCATATCGCCACCTAAGTGGAGTCTCGTGCGCACCCTGCTGAACGCCACAGGCGCATGGCCCAGGCCCAGCCTAAAGTGGGAATTGCCAGCGTCATGCCAGTCGCAACAGCGACTGTGCCCGGCGAAATGCCTGCGTCAATTGCCCGACCTGCAAGGAAGGCGGCAGCAGCTAAAACGAGCATCGAGATCGCTAGCTCGGCGCCGAAGACACGACCCCGAAAACGATCATCTGTGTTCAAGTGCAGCAGGGTTGTCGAAAAGACCCACACAGTGGATGTACCGCAATGCGCCAACACAATCACGACAACCGCGATCCCGACATTCTGAAGATTTCCCAGGCAGATGTATCCAATCCCGCCCAAGACGAAACCAAAAAGGACGGCCAATCTCAGATTGGATTGTTGGTGTCCGCTTATTCGCGTGGCAAAGACGGGGCCGGCGAGTGCTCCAATGCCACGAGCTCCCATGAGAAGACTCATGCCAAAGAGGGCAGCGCCATCGGGTTTGAGGCCCGCGAGTGGCAGCGAATAGACGCGCATAGCCATTACGGGAAAGAGCACCCATGAGGTACCGACGATGGAGACGCCTCCTTTCAGGCACACCAGAGCAGTGAGACAAGGATTGTGCATGATGTAGCGGTAGCCGGCACGAAGGGCGAACCAGCCTGCAGCGCGGTCTTCGGGATGCCGGCTGGCGACGTCGGCGTGGAGCTCGAGGAAATGCATTCGACTGATGAGCAAGGCTGAGGCTCCAAAAGACAGCGAGTTAATCACGAATACTGCATCACGGCCGAGCCAGGCTGCGACGATGCCGCCCAAGACTGAGCCGATTGCGAGATCGAAGGACCACGTCGCCGAAGAGAGAGTATTGGCGACGATTACGTTATCTCCAACAACGATATTGGGGATGGAAGCGGTGCGCGCCGGTTCGAAGAAGGCGACCATCACGGTTTCTGCGAACAGCAACAGGTAGATCAGCCAAACGAACTCGCGAGTACGCACCAGTAGCATGCACGCAACAATGAGCATCCGCATCAGGTCGGTCGCGATCATGACTTTGCGACGGCTGAAGCGATCGTTCACCAACCCGGCCAACGGTCCAAGCAGTGTGATGGGCAGCACTTGCAAGACCAGCGCCATGGCCACGGCGGAGGCTTTGCCTGTCAGGTCAAGCAGGAGGCTGTAGATCGCCAGGGTGTAAAACCAGTCGCCGTTCTCGCTGACGATCTGCGCGAGCCAGAGTCGGCGGAAATTGGGATTTCCGCGAATGAGCCGAATGTAGTTGGAAGTACTGACGCCGGTGGGTGCCATCGCTCTGACAGGCTACAGCAGGCGCAGAAAACGTGAATATCCTTGCGCTGTTTAAAAGGCGAAGGTGGAGAGGCATCAGCGTTTCACTGATCCAGAGTGGCGCCGGAATTTAGCCCGCCGCTAGTTCACTCCTGCGGGGTTTGTTGTGGGCACGATGGTCATGGTGGGCTTGGCCTCGTCGCCCATTGGCGGCAGTGGCGGGTGACGCATCGCAGCAACGGCCATGCGGCCCAAATCATACGCGCCCCACACGATATTTGCACGCCAAATGTCGCTGCGGAAAATTAGAATCTCGCGGCGGAGATAGCGGAACACGTGATTGCCCGGCTTGAAGTTGGCGGACGATGAGCCGGCAGCAAGTCCAGGGACCACGGGATTGCAATCCTGGAGTTGCACAACCGCGATAGACCCGTCGGTGCGCACCAAGTCACCGTTTGCATTCTGGGTGATGGTAGAGACTCCGGGACGCGGGACATAGGCTACGGACTTCACGCATCCGCAGAAGTTCAAATCGCGTATGACCGTTTCACGTTCGTGATCGATGTCCGGCGAAATGTGATGGACGAAACCCTTGGACTTCACAGAAAGGTATGCGCCTGTGTCATGGGTCGAGGAACTCAGCCAAACAGGCTCGGTGGCACCCTCCGGTACCCATTCCCAAATCCGTAGGTGGTCACGGCGAGCATAACTGTTGAGGCTCTTCTGCCAGTTCATGTCCTCGGGCTTGCCGTCCATCAACAGAGTAATCATGGGTTGTTGTTGATAACCGCTGTTATTCAGCAGCGCGTAGAAATTCTTGATGAACGAGTGACGGGAGTGAGGGTCGCTGTTGTGCCAACCTGCTTCGCGGAAGGCCGATTGCACTCGCTCCTTCGATCCGAGGAACACCAGGTTCACAAGGTCGGCACTGGCCGACTTGAGGGTTGTGGTGCGTTGAGGCAACTGCTGCACCCAACTGTAAGCCAGAGATACATCCAGGGGATCGGTTTCCGGAATCGTCCTCACCGGCGCAGGAAGTGATGACATCACGGTCCGCATCTTGAGGCGCATATCAGTACCCGAGGGGTAGTAGATCTCGGGTTCCGGGAAAATGGGAAAGGTTGCCTTGTAGACGATCAGTCCCATGTCGGAGTAGGGATTCCAAGTCGGCAAGTGGATCAGGCGGCTGTTGATGCGGCCCTGAAACGTGTCCGTGCTCATCACTCCGTGAATGACGCCGTTTTTCACCTGCTCGCGCGAATTCTCGACTTCTTCGACACGCGCGGACATCCGCACGGTTGAATTGTCATCGAGATCCAGTTGGTTGAATTCCAGCTCGAGTGCGGCCGTTTCGTGACGAATGCCCCAGCCCACCTTGTGCGTGCTGTGAACGACGCCCTCGACAGAGGTGCCCATGGGAACCAATACTTCGTGCCCGCAAACCAGGTCCTGTATAAGGACTGCGTGTACGGGATCACCGACTTTTGCGGTGTAGGTGGAAATGGGATCGGTGAGACGAATCCAAAGCGATTGGCCGGCCGGCAACTCGTCACAGGCCAGAGAAACAATGGCAGCGCACATCAGCCAGAAGAATGCGAGCCCGCGCACCACCACTCCGAGCAGGATTCCCATGCTATAGAATCACCTTCCCCCACACCAGGATCACCAGGAAATTTCATAATACCCGATTGCCATCACCTATCTGTGAACCGAAGTCGCAATTGATGAGGTTCAAGGGATGCAATCGCAACACGGTTACAAACCCATGACTTAACCGACTGTTCTTGAGGAAATAAAGACGCCCCGAAATTGCATCGGGGCGTCTCGAGCGAGAACAGACTATCTAGAACAAATTCCAGAGGAACTGGTTGTAGACGTCGTGGTGGTACTGGACTTCGGGCGCCTTAACAAAGGTTCCCAGAAGGCGCGGGCAACGATCCGCAGCATTTTGCTTGAGCTCGCTGTAGCGTTGCTTCACATCTGCGCCAAGCAGTGTGGTAGTCCAATCCGCATTGCGGAAGTTCTCCATGGCGTCGTAGATGTTGTCGGGTAGGTAGCGCTCGGCCTGACGGAGGTTCTTGATCTTCGCGGTTTCGCCCTGAAGTCCCGTCTTAAACACGCCAAGCATGACCAGGTAGGGATTGGCATCGGGTGCGACCGAACGCATTTCCACGCGCATGCTTCTCTCGTTGCCAATGGGAACGCGAATCATGGCTCCGCGATCGACCGGCGAGGCCTTGATCTGGTTCGGCGCTTCGAAATGCGGATCGAGACGGCGGAAGGCATTCACGCTGGAGTTGAACAGCAAGCAAGTGTCGTTGCCGTGCGTCAGGAACCGATCGATGAACTGCCAGCCAAGCTTGCTCAGCTTCTCTTCGCCCTTGGGATCCCAGAACATGTTCTTGCCATTCTTGCTCACGGAAACGTTGGTATGCATGCCGCTTCCGTTAACGCCGACCACAGGCTTCGGCAGGAAGCACGCAGTCAGCCCAAGGTTGGTAGCGATCTGGCGGCAGATCAGCTTATAGAGTTGGATCTGGTCGGCAGCCGCAACCACTTCGCCGTACGAATAGTTGATCTCGAACTGCGACGGCGCGACCTCCGGATGGTCCTTCTCGTTCTGAAAGCCCATCGCCCGCTGCACTTCCGCCGTGGCATCAATGAACAGTCTCAATGGGTCACCGGGCAGGGAATGGAAGTAGCCACCCGTGTTGACGTATTCGAACTTGTGCGTCTCGTGATAATGGCGTTCGGCATCCTTACCGGCAAACAGGAAGCCTTCGATTTCATTAGCGGCGTTCAGGGTATAGCCATTTTTGTCGTATTGTTCCTGGGCGAAGGCTTTAAGAATGCCGCGGATATCGGCGCCGTAGGGCGTGCCGTCCTTGTCGATCACATCACCGAAGACAAGAATCTTACCCGGCCCAAACACGTCCGCCGGTCCCCAATAGAAGGCGGGCCAGTCGATATAAAGGCGTAAGTCGCTCTCGCGCTGTGCGGTAAAGCCACGAATCGAAGAGCCGTCGAAGGTCAGGTTGGCGAAGTTCTTGACCAGGAACTTCTTATCGTAGTCGAGCATGTGCAAGCGGCCTTCCAGGTCGCTAAAGAGCACGGTCACGGCCTTGATGCGCTTTTCGTCGGTAAGATACTTGATGCGCTCTTCCTGAATCTTGTGGACATCCACTCGCTTCTGGCGTTGTTCCTTGGCGTGTAGATTCAATTCTTCCAGCTGGTCATAAGGAAGGGCCAGGAAATTACGTAGTTCGTTCGTCGACATGAATCTCCTCTGAGTTGGGATTGGGAACCGCCACTGCGATTTGAGAGTTGGTAGGCGATCATATTGAGGTTAACGGATGGCGAATTTCACCTCAAATTAAAAGCGCTAATGCGGCATATTGACGGAATTTATCGAACACCGGCGTACAACTTCGGGGTAAGCGGTAGATTACCAGGGTGCTAAGGTGCGGTAGCCAGTCGTTTGCTCATAATGATCTCAGCGCCGTGGCGCGCAAATGAAACCTCCGTCATCAGACCGCGTATCAGGGGGATACCCCGGCCATGCGAAAGGCGAGTTGTCTCGAATTTTTTCGGGTCAGCACGCTCCAGGTTAAATCCTCGGCCGGAGTCGCGAATCGAGATCACGATTTGCACAGGGTCGGCTGTCACGGCGCAAAATATTTTCTTGAGCGGATCGTCTTTACAACCATGCAGCGCGGCGTTTGCAAGCGCTTCCTGCAAGGCAACCAGGATATCGATCTGGTCGCCTTCGTCCATTGCTTGTTGTAGGACGAAGTCCATAAGCTTGTCTCGATATTCGGGCACAGAGGCAAGAACCCCGGGGAATTCGAACTCCTGATACCGAACAAGCTGCGAAGGCAAATGGTTCACCCTTGGCTGGACAGAAATGAGCGGAGCTGTCGCCGCGGCCAGCCGATCGTCGGCAGTGGCAGGTTTCTGCTGCTCTTCCTCGGGATTCAACTCTGCTGAAATGTGCACACCTGCATTATGCGTACGCGATGTGCAGTTCGCCACCAAACTGGTTGAGATGGAGGTTAAATTTCTGTGAACTCGACCCTAACTCGAAACTGTTACCGCTTCGGTTACGTCTATTTATTAGACTCGGTTCATGATTGCGAAACGTAAACCATGGCAAAATCAATGGGTATTTGAACTAGCGAGGCTGGCAAGCGTGCCGAATTCTCAAATGACGAAAAATGCAGTGCGCTGCGATGAAAACGATAGGCACGGCCGGGCGACCAGAAACGGATCTCAGGAAATGCTTCGAATCGATATTGAGACGACGAAAACCTTCGCTACTCTAATCTGCGCAGGACAGTTGATATTGGGCGTCGAAACCGAGACGCTGCGAACGATGGTCCAGTCGCGAACGGAAGAGAATATTCGCGTCGATCTTTCCGGGGTGGAAAAGATCGATGCCTCAGGTCTTGGCTTGCTCGTGGAATTGCAATCGTGGGCACGCGAGACCGGCCACATACTTGCGTTGATCGATCCCTCCGAGGCGGTGTGGAGACTCGTGATCTTAACCAAGCTGTACAGTACGCTTGAGATTTCGTACTCCGACGCAGCGGCGACTGCTGGCGAGCACGGGGGTATCGGATACGATGAGATGATCGCCTAACTCAGTGCAACCACTTCCGGCTGGATATTATTGAAGAAAGGGGGCACGACTTCGGTCGTGCCCCCTTCTGTATAGGCTTCCTTATGCTTACGTCCCAGCCTACATCACCGGGCTGGATTCAGGGTAGCCTGCTGGCTCGTTTCCTGCACGATGAACGCATTGACGCGGAGACCGACGGGCAGGTCGATTCCGTTGTCCAGCTCAACCAGTGTTTCAAGGATCTTGGTGTCAACGCGCTCGGTGGGCTCATCGGTGCGCACGTTCTTGCGCCCCAACTCCTGACCAATGCGAACTACATGTCCAGGAAAGCGCCGAGTGCCGTAGGCATCTGCGGTAACATACGCGGCTTGGCCGAGTGTCAACTTGCTGACGTCCGCCTCATCGACATCAACACGCACGCGCAGCGCACGTTTGTCGCCCATAGTGAAGATCGGATCAGGGCTGGTTGAGGAGTTCGAAACACTCTCGCCTGCGCGATGGTGCTTGCGTAGCACTGTCCCGTCGATGGGGGCGCGAATGCAGGTCTTCTCCAGTACGGCACGTGCCTCATCCAGTCTGGCTTTTGCGAGCTGCAAGTTGGCCCCGGCCATGGCGCGGTCTTCTTCACGCGCATCGGCGGCCACCAGGGCATGATGTTGCGACATCTCGTCGTAACGCGCCTTCGCGACCTGGTACTCCTTTGCATAGCGGTCGGCTTCTTCGCGCGAGATAACGCCGGCTGCAAACAGCTTCTGACGGCGCTCCATTTCCGACCGCGCGTTATTCATCACAGCCCGAGCTTCCTCCACCGTGGAAAGCGCTTCGCGGCGCTCTTGCGCGCGTGCGCCGTTGATGACCTTGCGAAGCTCGGCCTCTTTTTGCTGCACCTCGGCGGCGGCCGACTCCACCTGCGCACGATAGTCGCTGTTCTCCAGCTCCGCCAGCAGTTGGCCGGCCTTCACCTTGTCGCCCTCTTCTGCGAGGATCGACTTCAGCTTGCCATTCAACTGAGAGGCAAGCTTGATGTCCTCCGAGCTGGGCTCCACCCGACCGGCCGCGGCAATCAGAAATTCCGTTTGCACCGCTGTCTGCTTGGTTTGTGCACATTTCACTTGAGTCCCGCGCGCCCAAATCACTCCTGCCGTCAACCCACAAACTGTCAGTATTGCTGGAACAATTAATGTTCGACGCTTCATGTCCTCACCCAACCTCTCCTACGCGGCTGTCGCTGCCAGCGCTTCTGCAATTCTTCCGTCTTCCATGCTTACCATCCGGTCTCCGAACTCGAGCACACGGCTGTCATGCGTCACCACCACCACGCCTCGTCCATGCGTGTGTGCCAGCTCACGCATCATCTCCATCACATTGCGGCCCGAATGCGAGTCCAGCGCTGCTGTCGGCTCGTCGGCCAGAATAACTCCCGGCGAGCCTGAGAGGGCGCGGGCAATGGCAACTCGCTGCTTTTGTCCACCACTCAGATCTGAGGGGAACGAGTTGTACTTGGCTGCCAGTCCGACCTGTTCCAGCAGGCGCCGAGATTCCCCTTTTGCCTTTGCCGCGCGAATACCCTTCAGATCAAGCGCGAGTTCTACGTTCTCGCCGACCGTCAGCGTGGGAAACAAGTTGAATCCCTGAAAAATAAATCCGATGTTCTTCAGCCGCACTGCCGGCAATTCGCGCTCGTCGAGATTCGCTACTTCCCTGCCGGCAACCTTCACGCTGCCGGAGGTCGCACGCAGGATGCATCCCATGATCGACAGCAGGGTTGTTTTGCCGCTGCCGGAGGGGCCCATCAGCAGCACAACCTCGCCCTGCTCAACCTCGAAGTCAACACCGTGCAGCACCGGGACATGGTTCGGGCCTTCGACAAATACCTTGGTTACATCGCGGACGGAAATCGCCGGAATCATTCGCTACTCCTAGCCGCGAAACACCATCGCGGGATCCAAGCTGGTTACTTTGTTGATGGAGACCACCGCCGCCGTCGTACACATCAGCACCGTCAGGAAGAAAATCCCGATCGCCATGGGCAGAGGCAGATAAATCGCCGCGCCTCCGGTCTGACTAGCTCGTACCACGAAGAAGCTGACGAACATCGCCAGCGCATAGCCGACAACCGCGGCAATGCCGGCCTGGGTGATGATCACACGATAGATGTAGCTGTTCGGCGCACCCATGGCTTTCAGTGTGCCGTACTCGCGGATGTGGTCCATCGTGGTGGCGTAGATCGTCTGCGCCACGACAACCACGCCAACCACCAAACCAAGGAGAGCAGCGATGAGCACAGCCACGCCCGCACCCGTCGTGAACATCCAGTAAAAGCGGGTCATCGCGCTGAACTTCGATGTGGTGAGCACATCGACATCACGCAGACGCGACTGCAGGTCTTGCTGAAGCTTTTTCAGGTCTGTTCCCGGTGCAGCTTTGACCAGGATGAACAAGGTCTGGTCCTCTTCCAGCCGCCCGAATGCCTGCGCATTTTTGAACGTCGTGAACACATAGGGCGTCGTGGTGAAAGCGCGAATACCCTTGGTGAAGCCCACAACCCGAGCGCGCCTTCCGTTGATCTCGAAGATTTCGCCGACGTTCTTTACCCCAAGCTTGTTGGCGTATAGCTGGTCAATCATCACCGCGTCAGGCGTCTTAAGGTCTTCGACATCGCCCTGCACCACATTCCACGGTCCGCCGATCTTGGTGTACGGGTTGAAACCCACCACCTGGACCGACTGCTCTGCTCCATTGGGCGTCTTCCACTGCGTGAAACGCACAATGTACTTCTCCGCAGAGGCGACGCCCGGTGTCGCCAGCACCTGGTAAAGTTTACGTTCCGAGAACGCTGCGCCCTGTTCGATATATGGCGTGTGCTTCGAGACAATCCACAGGTCGACATTCGATTTGTCGATGATGCTCGACGTGGTCACGGTGAAGCCGAGGAAGAGGCCCATTTCAACCACAATCAGCACCACGGCGAAGACGATGCCCGTCAGCGTGACTGCGAGTCGGACTTTATCGTGCATGAGATTGCGCTGCGCAAGAGGAGGCATGGCTCACTTTCCTCTCAACAGTCCGTGCAACTGCGTGTCGATCATGACCTCCACGCGCTTCTTCAGGGGACGCCAGGGGACCCAGTTGTCCTCCGACTTGGCGATCTGCAAGGAGATCACGCCATGAACGCCGGCCCATAAAGTCTGCGCCACCAGGTCAGGGTCGTTGAATTCATCGCGGAAGGCCCCAGCCTTTATTGCTTCCTCCACCGTCGCCCGCAGGAATTCGTACGCGTCTTCTTCCGGATTGCCCTTGCCCTCCAACACCGGGTCCAATTCCAAAATCGGCAGATGCGGAGTCATGAACATCGTCCGGTAGTGGTTGGGATGCTTGCGCCCAAATTCGACATACGCCGGCGCGATCTTCTTCAGCCGTTCGACCGGATCGGCAATCTGCGCCAGCCCTATCAGCGACTGCGCCAAGCGGCGAAAATCTTCGTGGCAAATCTCCCGGAATAACTGATCTTTGTCCTGAAAGTGGACGTAGATCGCGGTGGGCGAGTACTCCACCTTGTCGGCGATTTTGCGCATGGAAACGCCTTCATACCCCTCGGCCATAAACAGTTCGCGTGCAGCATCGAGGATGCGCTCCCGCGTCTCCAGCTTTTCCCGTTCGCGTCGTTCTTTGACTCCCATAACACCAGCACCTTACTTAACAGTGTTTACTTAACACCGTTAACTTACTGCGCGGCGTTACGTACGTCAAGCGATTTTCTGTGAATTTTCCAAAAATGGGACGAGTTGCTGACTGGTCCCCCCGGCCAAACAAAAGGGAGGGGCTTTTCGCCTAATTGCAATTGCCGTTAGCTAATTACCTCGTCACCGCGATACTGGTCGGCGCCAGATTCCATCCCCTCAGATTCACCTGGGGCTGGCTACTCGCCGAGGCTGGGAATTCGATGTCCACTTCTTTGCTCTCGCCCGGCAGCAGTGACACATAGTTGTCGCTATAGTAGGCCGGCAAAATGCGCGATCGGTCGGCCGCGTTCACCAGTGTCAGCTTGTTTTGAAGCGCTGCGGCTGCGCCGCTATTCTGCAGATGCACGCGAATGTGTTGTGTATCGCCGCTCTTCGTCCACGTCGCGGACGCTGAGACGTTGGCGTTCGGTAGATGTGTAAGCGCACGGTAGGAAGCGCTGGTTGCACCCAACCAATACAGGTTTTCCGACAGCAATTGGCCGGTCGCGCTTCGGGCCTCGAGTTTTACAAAGACCACTCCGGTTCCCATCAACGGCGCAAGGTCGAGCTTGAATCCGGGCGTGGTCGCGTTTGCCGTCAGGTCCTTCTTTTCGGTGTGCTGCAGCAGCGATTTGTTGTCGAGCGAATATACATTCGCTGTAATTGTCACGCCCGGTTGTGCTGATGTAGTGGTGTTTACCATGTCCACGTTGAAGTTCGACAGGTCGAGCTGTACGTGCAGCGGCTCGCACGCTTTCTTCACTCCATAAAACGATGCCTGCGTGTCGTAGTCGGAGCTGAGTATCTGCCACATGGTGCTGGGCCACGCCGGCTGCGTCATCCACAGCATGCGACCGGAGTTGGGAGCCCACAGGTGGGCGTACATGCCTTCGAAGATCGCGCGATGCTCGTTATACTGCAGCATCTGCGCTTTGCGCTCGAAGTCCGCCAGGCTTGTGCCCGCACCAAACTCGGTCTCGACTTCACGCATAAAGGGGTCGATCTCGCCGTTCCCGCTCTGGTGCCAATCGTGATAGGCCCACGCATCACCAATAGGCCAGCGGTCTTCTTTCGGGATCCATGCGCTGAACGATTCCAGCGTTGAGAGCGAGACGGTTCCCGTCTCCACCGAGAACCCGTGGTTCCATTGCGTGAAATACAGGGTCGGGTCCTGGAACTTGTACGGCCCGCTGTTTTGTAGATTCACCTGGTTTGAACTAGGCGAATAATAGCGAGTGCCGTCATATTTGTTGATGACTTCGATCAGGCCTTCGTTGAGAATAGCCGAAGGTACGCCTTCGTTGCGTCCGCACCACATCACAATCGATGGGTGATTGCGAAAGCGCACAATCGTGTCACGCGCGTTATCGAGAAAGAGCAGGATGTCGAGCGGTTCAACGTTGTATTCCTGCGTAGAGGCCCAAAAGTCGTTCCAGACCATCATTCCATACTCATCAGCGAGGTCGTAGAACGTCTGCTCGGTGTTCTGTCCTACCCAGTTGCGAATGATGTTGACGTTGGCATCACGATGCAGCCGGAAGTATGGCTCCAGGTTCTCGCGCGACACCCGCTTGCGCGAGTCGTCCATGCCCCAGTTGCCACCACGCGCTGCAATGCGCACTCCGTTTACCTTCAGCACCAAGTAGTGACCCATCTTTGTGTCCTCGACCGAAGTGACCGCCGTTGAGCTCTCGCCGGCAGGCGTTAGCGACGCCGCCCAGGACATCCACCCCTCGCGCCAATCTTTGGGATACTCCGGCGGAAACGGATCCGCTGCTGGAATTTGGCGCATGCCTGCGTGCGTGACGTTCACAACCACCTCTCCGCGTGCACGCGCTGCGGTCGTCGAGACCTCCACGCGGCGCAAATGTCCGTTGTGGTCAAACAGACCAAGTTCGTAGGTCACTTCGCGCACACCGAAGCGCACCTGCTTTGCGTCCGACTCTTTTCCTCCTTCGAAGAAGTCGATCTTTGCCGTGTATAGCTCGGGCTTGCCGTATCCGTTCGGCCACCACAATCGCGGGTGCTGCAGTGTCAATTGCGAGAACTCCGCTGGAGCCAGCTTCACCTCGCTCTTCCCCGGGCCGACAGTGACTTCCTTGTTGACGACCACGTCCTCGATCGCGACGCGAACTGTTCCCTTCACCGGCTCGTCGGAAGCGTTTTCCAGCGGCACCGTGATCTCGACGTCCGCCTTGCTGGTATCCGGCAAAGGCAGTTTGGTCACAATCTGCAGATCGCCGATCTTCACCAGGCCGGTTGCGGTCAGCGTGACAGGCTGCCAGATTCCGGTATCACGATCGCGGATTGCCGGAATCCAGTCCCAGCCTTCGGTCGCAACGAAGGTCGGACCGTCGAGACACATGATGCCGCCGTTTTCACCTGGGCCACCCAAGATCGACTGCTCGTGCGGGATTCCGGGATGCGGCGGCGGCGACACCCTCACTAAAAGAACGTTGGTCTGACCTTGCTTGAGGGCGTCCGTCACATCGAAGATGCCGCGAATAAACGCGCCCTTGACGTTGCCCAGCGATTGCCCATTCAGCCACACCTTGGCGGCGTAGTTGATGCCCTCGAACGTCAGCGTCATCCGCTGGCCGTTTGCATTGGGCGCCTTGAATTCGTTCCTGTACCAGTAATCCTGTTTGTTGAGACTCTCCGGGATGGTGAGATTATTCAGCCCGTAGTCGGAATCGGCATAAACGCCGCGATCGATCATCGTGGTCAGCGCCGTTCCGGGCACGGTGGCGACGAGCCATTCCCGGGTGTCGAACCCTGGTTTCGCGATATCTGCCGCACTCGCCTTAACCTGTGGCGCCGCCGTCATCTTCCATCCACCGGCTAGGGTCCAGTGGTTGTCGCTTGAGGCTACAATTTCGGGTCCCTTCGGAAGCGGCAGCGCCACAGGCGCGGAATATGGGGCGCGACTCTTCGGATAGGTCGCCGGATCTTGCGGCGCGCGATATCCTGCTTGTCCGCGCGTTTGCACCGGCCACGGCTTCGCGCCTTGTTCGAAGACGAGCAACGCGAACTCGGGAGGTGCAACCGCCAGTTGCCTTATCTTCTCCGCTGTCAATGCTTCGCGCACGACGGTAAAGCCTGCTACTTTGCCGCCGAAATGCTGGCCCGTGAATGTCGGCCACGGCGGCGTCGGCAGTGGCACTGGAGGTGCGATTTGCAGCGTCGGGGCCGCGCGCCCAAACGCCAGCACACCTTGACCAACCTGGCCGCCATCGCTGTAGAGGCGAAATACTGAGGTTCCGTCGAAGGTTGCCGTAACGAACTGCCACTTGCCCGGCGTAATCGTAACCGGCGCGCTCAGGCTGTTGTCCACGCCCATCCACAGCACCAACTTGCCGGGTGCAAGTCCGAGGTAGCGCGAGTATTCCGCCGACACATCTCCGATGCCGACGACTAACTCGGGTTGCGTCACCGGCGCATCGAAGTTCACCCAGGCATACATCGTCCAGGGAGAATCGGCGCGCAGCACCGTGTCCTTTTCCATCATTTTCTTGCGGAGGCCATCGCCACCCTGCTCGATGGTCGCGTTGTAAGGCCCGTACACGGGAGGATCGTTGGTGGGAACGATTTGGGCATTCAGCCCGACGCCCATAAAGGTCGCAAGGACGGCAAGCGCCGCCAAACAGCGCACACAACACTTGGATGGATTCATGAGGACCTTTCAGGCAACCGAAGAGTATCGATTTTTTAACAGCAAATCATACAGGAGGAGGTTCGGATGCAGATTCGACGGGAATGTTGAGGCGAGCCGACCGCGATCGCTGGCCGATAGCCACTGGCTACTGGCGACTGGTTTTACCGGTTCCCAAACGTGATGCTCAACCCTGATGTTGTGCCGTAATCGCTGCCCGAAAACGTCGGTGGAGGCTGGTTGTCCCAGTTCCCGTAGAAGGCAACGTTCCACGACAAACTTCCCGAGATCTTGATGTAATACGTCGCATTCAAATTCGTGTAGACCCGTCCCGGCTGCGAAATGGCCGGCAACACCGTGATCGTGGCGTCCAAGGTCGTTTTATTGAACCGAAACAGTCTTGCCCCGGCCCCTACCAGACCGGTCGCTAGCTGCTGCGGGTTCGATATCGCCACGTTATGTGAATATTGCGTCCGCTGAAAGCCAAATCCTCCCATCACATAAATCTTCACATGGTTCGTATTCGACAGCAGTCGCCCGATGCCACCACCCAGGCTGGTTCGTAGATCGATGTTCTGCTCTGAGCTCTGCAACAGCCCTGCTAGGCCCTCATAGAACCAGTTGTTCCAGCGCAGCAGGCGTTCTGCATCCAGGTTGAGCTGGTTGCGCGTGGTCGCCGTTACCCCAGTGCTGGTAGAGAGTGTGGAGTTATACGAGGCGCTAGCCTGCCAGCGTTCCCGCGGATACGCTATTTCCGACCCCAGATTGAATTGGGTGGATTGATTTCCTTTCGAGTACGTAATCCCTGTGTTGATCTGCCCATTGAACCGTTGCCAAAAGCTCTCTGAGGTTGTATCCATCTGGACAACCTTCGGCCGTTCGAGCTCCACCTTCCGCTCGGGAGTCTGCACCACCTCGATCGTCATTGGCCTCCCCTTCTCCGCATTGGCAGTTGAGAGAGTGCCGGCGTATACATTGCCATCTTCCGTTTTCACCAGGAACAGCTGGTTGCTTTCGATATGGTCCACCTGCGACCACTGGACATCACTAGTGCCGAGAATGTACTTCATGCTGATGTACAGCACGCCCTGATTCAGGCCTTTGATCTCGCCTGTCAGGTGATCGCCGTTTTTCATTACGATGACGTCGGTGCTTTCGCGCGCGAATCCGGGTACGGCACACAAAAGCAAAAAAACAATTCCGGCACGGAGATCCATCTCAGGCCTGCTTTGCTCCAGCCTTCCGCGCGTCAGAAACGGGTGCGGGTGCTGGGATGAATTGACACGGACCGCATAATCGTATCGCACCGGTTGAAGGGAGACGCTGTAGACATCGAGGATCCGCTGGATACTCAACGCGAGAACAATCTGCGGCAAAAAAAAAAGGCCACGAGCTGGGAGATCCAACCGTGGCCCTTTGCTCTTGATATGTGCCGGTTAAGCTGCTGCCGACGACACGTTGCGAACAGCCATCGAAATCATCAGGCGGGAGACTCCGGAAACGATGAAGCTAATGCCCAACAGCGTTCCCACCACCCATTCACTGTTAAGCGGCCAATGTGCCCAGATCAGGCAGCCCAACAGCAGAGTGATGAGGGCGTCGAACAGCACCCACCCCCAGCCTTTGTGCGGTCGGAGTTGGAACGCCAGAACAATTGCGAAAACTCCGTACACTACCAGGAACGAGGCAATGATCAGCGTCAAGGCCAGCAAACCTCCGGCCGGATGCATCAGGATAAACCCGCCAGCTACGATGTACAGCAGTCCCAGCAGGATTTCGAGAACCAGTCGTCCGCCGGTTTCTGCACGAAATCCGTAGACGATTTGTACGACACCGTTAAAGATCGCCATCCATGCGACGAAGATCACCACGACTACACCTGCAGTCAGGGAGTCAGCGATGGCCAGAACGCCAGCCACAATCATCAGAATTCCCAAGGCAATGGACCATCCTGAGGCCCGCTTGACTACACCCAATGCCGTTTCTGCCATAAATCCTTCCTTTCGGTGATTCGCAGAGTCGCTGCGGTTCAGAGTTGTGAGTTCGGCCCTTAGGTTGATACGCCCTTCGGTTCAATAGCGCTAGACTGCGGCAACATTCTTGCAGAGTTCACACGGACAATCAACGCTCAAGGCTTGGAGTCGCCCGTTCGAAGCGGTCGAACTGCCGCATATCGACCGCAACCTTGTTGCGCCTACCTCGCGTTGCCACGAAGGCATCAGCAAAACGATAACCCCACTTGACCTCTTCCGTAACATAGGAGGTGCGCGTGTGCACAGTGGTTGAAAAGGTCTCGTCAAAGGCGCTGAGCAACACCAGAAACTCCGCATGAATGGCCTTTAGTGATTCGGCCGTCTCGCCGAACAGCGGACTCTTCTCATCGATGGGATGCACGACCGTCCAGGTCAGGGGCAGAAATACGACCCCTGGTCGCTCCAACGGCAACGGGTAGTATCGCCGAGTGCGGCTTCCATCAACGTCTTCGAAACGGCTGAGCAGGACTTTCGCGGAGACTTCAATCAGCTCATTCGAGCGCGGATTCGCCACGCGAAACTCGAAGGCGGTTATGTTCTGGTAAGGAGCAATCAGAGCATAACTGCTAAACAGCACCTTCGCCGTGGGACGCGCGAAACGCGCGAATAGGAGACCCGTAACGATGGCGAAGCCGAACAGACCGACCAGTGCCTCGATGGCAACGATGGTGTTGGCAGCAGTGCCAACAGGCACGATATGGCCGTAGCCGATGGTCGAGACTGTCTGGACACTGAAGAAGAACGCCCGCAGGTAGGGATGGCGTTCCATCCCAACCGTGTCGTTTCCCAACAAACCGCTCAAAGCGTCAGGCCCACACGCAACATAAGCCGCTGCGAACAGTGCATTGATGACGAAGTACATGACGGCCGCGATACCAAAAAATTCCCACCAAGGCATGGTGAGCATGGCATGGTAGGCGCTGAACGACGACCAGAAGCTCAGACCTTTACGCTCAACGTTGAAGCTGCCATCGCGATTCAACAGGCGCTGCTGGCTCTCGCGGGAGACGACTGCGCCAAAGCCCAGGTCTCGCAGGTCCTGTTCCGATAGAGGCCTGGTTGTTGTTTCTGTTGCCATCCGATCTGTGCTGTCAGCGTCTTCGCCAGAGATGCTCTGTGAGTATAACGACGTGACATTGGATGCAGGAAGTCGCGTAGAGTCGCCACCCCGCCAGATCAGCGTTTAAACTGGTAACGAGCCTCGATTTAGGAGCTAAGTAGGCCTGCCTGCAGGCGGTCGTCCGAAACATCATAGCGCGTCCCTCATTTTGGTCTGTTCCTAATAAGAAGAATTCCTGGAAGAAAGGTACGATTCATGGTCATCAGCGACAAGAAGAAGGGCACGATCGGAATCTTAACCGGCGGCGGTGATGTTCCCGGCCTGAACCCGGCAATCCGAGCTGTCACCATCCGGTCACTGGAAGAAGGCTATACTGTCATCGGCTTACGTCGCGGCTGGTCGAGCCTGGTGGACACGGTTCGCGACGCAGAATACGACAATAGCGACAACTATCAGGTCCTTACCGAGGAGCTGGTCAATCGCGCCGGACGAACCGGCGGTACCTTCCTGCACAGCTCACGCACCAACCCCAGCAAAGTCAGCAAGAACAGCGTGCCGAAGCATCTCCAGGATAAGTACAGCGCGGACAAGAACGATCTCACACCGGAAGTCCTTAAGAATCTCGAATGGCTGGGCATTGAACGCCTTATTCCCATTGGGGGCGATGACACATTGAGCTACGGCGTACGCCTCTTCCAGGAAGGCGTGAAGGTCATCGCCATCCCCAAGACGATGGACAATGACGTACCCGGCACCGACTATTGCATCGGATTCAGCACATGCGTGACGCGCACGATCGAAATGACGAATCGCCTGAGGACGTCAGCTGGTTCGCACGAGCGTTACATGGTGCTCGAAGTTTTTGGCCGCTATGCGGGGTTCACGGCCATGTTGCCTACGATGGCTGGGGCTGCGCATCGCTGTGTGATACCGGAACACAAGTTCGATATCGAACGGCTTTGCGAACTTCTGAGTATTGATCGGCGGCGCAATCCCAGCCGCTACTCGGTGGTGCTGGTTTCGGAAGGCGCAATGTTTGAGGGAGGTGAAATGGTCTTCGAAAGCCAGGCAGCGGACGCCTTCGGCCATAAGAAGCTGGGCGGCATCGGTGAATTAGTTGCTGCCAAGCTCAAGGAACTCTCGCCAAAATACAACAATGGGCAGACCGTCGAGTGCATCGAGCAAAAGCTTGGATACCTGGTGCGCTGCGGGGATCCGGATGCAATCGATTCCATCGTGCCTATGGCGTACGGCAATCTTGCCCTCGATTTGCTGCTGAAGAACATTCATGGCCGGCTGGTGGTGGTAAAGAATGGTCGATACGATAACATCCCCATCGAAGTCGTGACTGCCACCAAGAAAGTGGTCAACGTCAAGGAGTTCTACAACACCGAGCGGCTGCGCCCGTATTACGGCAGCTTTGAAATGAAGCCGGTGTTCATCATGGCAAGCGATTAGAGCCAGGGGGCTTGGCTTCCTGCAAGACCTGTCGGAAAATGTCCGCGTGTCCATTGAGCCATTGAACACGTCTCCATCTGCTGATACGGGTCAACTACCTGAACCGGAGCCGCGCTCGTTCGAGCTGCAACGGCTCCCTCCCGCGGATCTCGTTCGCAGTGTCTCCGACTTCTGCGAGGCAAGAACGCTCCGAAAGCGCACGGCAGCGCTGGTGGGCCTGCTGAACTGGACGAGGCGCCCGGCAAAATCATCGGCCGAACTATCGGGATTACCCGGACTAATCGCATATCTCGAATCGAATCGCGAAATCCGATCGCGAGTTCAATCGGTCTTTGCCGAGCTGCTCTCCGAAATGAACTGCGTTTCCCTGTTCGCGGAAGCCGGCATTCCGTCAGACCACAGCTTCACCTCAGAGATTGGACTTCGCATTTCCGCCCGCCTGCTGCCCTCGGCACGAGAAGAGTCGGATGCGGCCAAGCTACTGGTGACGATGTACCCAACGCAGCGCAGTGTTCAGCGGTTTCTGGAAACGCCGCCGGAGACATTCCAGAAGCTCGTCGATCTGCTCACACCAAGCGACGATCTGCAGTTCGCCGGCCACGAATACCTCGACCTGCAGGAAGGTCTCAGACTCCTGAGCTCCCGTGTCAGCGCCATCGGACTCAACCCGGAGATGCGGTCGCGCAGTTCCATTCAAAGCATTTGCGGGTCGCCGTTCTACGAGATCGTGCCCGCCACCGAGGACGTAATCCATGCTCGCAATCGAGCATCCTTACAGGAAGCGCTGGAAAACTGGCGAAAGATCGAGCATCGCTGCCGCATCGAGATGGTAGAGGTGCACGAGCACATGGAGAACTCCGGTGTCAGTGTCGAGCTGATCTTTGGCCTACGCAAGATTGCTGCGTGCCTGGCGAGAATGGACTCGATTCTCGTAGTACTTGCTGCCGATACAAATCACGCCCGGGTAAACGCTGTTCATGGACTTCTGGGCGAGTTGATCCGCGGTCGGTTGGCCGACCTGAGCCTCTCCAACCTACTCCGCGAGAACCTCAACCTCATCGCCCGCAAGATGGTTGAGCGGACCGGCCACAGCGGCGAGCACTATATCGCACATGATTGGGCGGAATACAAACACATGTGGCTTGCTGCCCTCGGCGGCGGTCTTCTTACGGTGCTTACCGCCGCCATCAAAGTGAGGGTTCACGATGCGCCCGTATCGCCCTTCCTGCACGCATTTGCAGCAGGCACCAATTACGCCGTCAGCTTCATTTTCCTGCAAATATTTGGGCTCGTATTGGCCACGAAACAGCCGGCTGCCACTGCGGCAACATTCGCCGGAATCATTCGAGAAACCCAGGGGGTCGAACGCGAAAGCAGACTCACGGACTTCGTCGCACGCATCACCAGCACGCAGCTAGCCGCCGCCCTGGGCAACGTCTTCGCCGTTTGCGTGGGGGCCACAATATTTGAGCGTTTTTGGCGACTAATCTTTTCGGACTCGTTCCTTTCCACACAGTCGGCTACGTACATCTATGAGACGCTCAATCCCACTTCGTCGGGGACGGCCTTCTACGCTATTGTCACGGGCGTCATCCTTTGGATGGCAGCCCTCGCCGGCAGCTGGTGCGAGAACTTCGCCGTGTACTATCGGCTCCCAGAAGCTGTCGCACAGCACCCGATGGGTCTGCGTATCGGGCAAGGGCGAATGAAGAAGATCGCCCGCGTCATACACCGAAATCTCGGAGGGTGGAGCACCAGTATCGTCCTCGGATATCTGCTCGGATTTGCTCCGGAGATTGGCCACTTCTTCGGTCTGCCGATCGACGTGCGGCACGTTACGCTCTCCACAGGAACCCTGGCGCTTTCCGTAGCGCACTTCGGTGCCCGCAGCTTCGAGAGATCCTGGTTTTACGAGGCGACGGCAGGCATAGCCGTGATTTTCGTTCTCAACCTGTTCGTCAGCTTCAGCATTGCCGCCTATGTAGGTCTGCGGGCTTACGACGTGACCGGCCAGGAACAGTGGCACCTCCTGCGGTTTCTGATACTTGACGGCCTGAAGTCACCGCTGCGTTTCCTGTGGCCCGATTACACGCGCAACCGTCACAGCAAAAGCGTCGAACTATCCGCGATCTCCGAAGATTAACAGTATTTGACTCGGGAATGGCTGGCGTGATGAGAGGGTTACGCCACTCGCCTCGCACGGGCTCGAATTCGCAATAGAGCGCGGTCCACCACTTCCAGGACTTCGCGCGCCAGTTTTGGGCTGCGATTCTCACGCAACCGCCGCTTGGCCTTGTCCACGTTGAACCAGGTTGGATTACGGTGTCCCTCAAGGGGACACTCGAGCCGCTCCACTTCGCACAAATGTGCCTGCACTGCTACTACCCCACGGTGAGGCTTGAAACGCTGACGCTTTGAGTGGAAGTACCAGTGAAACGGTTCGTGTTCGATGTGGCCTCTTACGCCGGCCTCCTCGTAAGCTTCTCTTGCAGCCGCAGCGGCATGGGTTGTATCGTGGTCAACCCCTCCCTTGGGAAAGGTCCAGCGGCCACTGCGGGTACGAACCAGCAGGAATTCCGGCTCGCCATCCTTGAGCCGATAACAAACCGCTGCCACGTGAATACGTTGGCCTGTGGATTGTGTGTGGAAATCCTGATTCCAACCGAATATGCCGTAGCTGTTCGCCGATTCCGAATTCGGCATTGAGCGGCCCCTCAAGTTCAGTCGGAGTGCTAGCTCCTTGCTGACTAACTAGTATCCCCTATTGGACCTGAAGACCAGCATTAATTGTCGATGAAAGGACCATGAGGTGTTTATTGAGTGAATACCGTGTGAACAGCAGGTGAACAGCCAGGAAGACTTTCGGTGGAGGCCAGCGCCAAACATTCTAGCGGGCTGAGAAGCGATAGACGGTCGTCGACCGGAACGTTTGTCCGGGCTTCAACTCTGTGGTGGGAAACTCCGGGTGGTTCGGCGAGTCCGGATAATGCTGGGTCTCGAGGCAAAATGCATAGCGCTTCTTGTAAACCTTGCCGTCGGTTCCTGTAACTGATCCGTCGAGAAAATTTCCGGTATAGAACTGAATGCCGGGTTGGTCGGTCAGCACTTCAAGCACTCGGCCGGTCGTGGGCTCGTAAGCTTCGGCGGCCACGATGACTTTTTTTCCGTCGCCTTCGAGTACCCAATTCTGATCGTAGCCGCGCGCCAACTTGAGCTGCTCGTTATCGGCATCGATACGCGCTCCGATGGCGGTCGGCTCGAGGAAATCAAAGGGAGTGCCCGCTACCGGAGCAAGTTCGCCGGTTGGAATCAGGTTCTTATCCACCGGAGTGTAGCGGTGGGCATTGATCTTCATCGCGTGGCCCAGGATGTCTCCGTTCCCCTGGCCCTTGAGGTTGAAGTAAGAATGGTTAGTAAGATTGAGCACAGTGTCAGCGTCGCTAGTTGCCGTGTAGTCGATGCGAAGTTCGTTGCCTTTCAAGGTGTAGCGCACGGTCGTTGTCAGATTTCCGGGAAACCCTTCCTCGCCATCCTTGCTGACATACTTCAATTCCACGCCGTTCTCGCTTTCGGTGCTGGTCCAAACCTTCTTGTTGAACCCGTTGATGCCGCCGTGCAGCGCATTGTCGCCATCGTTCTTCGGTACGTGGTAGGTCTTTCCATTCAATTGAAACGTGCCGCCCGCAATGCGATTGGCGTAGCGGCCGATAATCGCCCCCATGTAGGGCTTGTTTCCCGTCTGCACGTACCCATCGAGTCCGTCGAAACCAAGTACGATATTCGCGGTCTTACCGTTGCGGTCGGGCGCTTCGATCGACTGCACGATTCCGCCGTAGGTGAGGATCTTAACGGTTATCTTGCCGTCCTGCAGGGTGTACAGGTCGACCGGCTGGCCGTCCGCCGTACCCGCTGCCTGTTTGGAAACCTTCCCCAACATCTGCACCACCAACACCAGTACCACGAGAAGTACAAAGATTGATCTCATAGGATCTCCGATTGCGCAGTATACATCCCCGTTTTGTTAACGCTGCGGCCACTCGTCTTGTTAAGATGCGCGTTTGGGCGAGAACTTTAGGCTATACAAGATGCCGAGCGCGAACAGCACTGCTCCCCACCACGCATTCGCGTGCAGATGAAACAGCACAACCGGATTCACCGGAGGATGGGCCAGTTCCCACAACCCCGCACCCAGGATCAACGCGCCATTCACCAGGAGCGAGATGCCAACGAAGAACCAAATCGATATGCCACCTTCTTTGCCTTTGCGCATGAGCGCTCCTTACCAGACGTAGATGTTGAACAGCACGAAGGCCACGAAGACCGCTGCTCCCCAGAAGATCGGCCGCTGCCATAGAGGCGCGCCGGTTTCGCGCGGAATCGGCGTCACTCCATAGACAAGCCCAACGAGTTCGCTGTCGGCTTTTGGCTTGGTCATCAAGCTGACGATGACGGTGACTGCCACGCACACAACCCACGACCACAGAGCCCGGTACATGTTCTCGGCCATCGCACGAGCATCAGATGAGAGTGCGATGTAACGTAGCGCCGTCGGATCGAACTTTACCCAAAACCACATGCCTATCGACGACAAGGTTCCCGCCAACAATCCCCAGAAGCCTCCCGCCGGCGAGGTTCTCTTCCACAACATGCCGAGCACCACTGTTCCAAACAGTGGCGCAATAAAAAAGCTGAACAGCGCTTGCACGTAATCCATGATGCTCAGGAACTGCATCACCAGGTACGCGGTGCCGACAGAAATGAGGACTCCGATGATGGTGGTCCACCGGCCCATCTTCACGTAGTGCTCATCACTGGCATTCTTCTTGATCAGCGCGCGGTAGATGTCATAGGTCCAGACCGTCGTGAATGCGCTGACGTTACCAGCCATCCCCGACATGAAGCCCGCAATGAGTGCCGTGATACCAAGGCCCAGCAACCCTGGACCGCAATAACGGGACAGCATCAGCGGTAGCACTTCGTTGTAGCTGTGGCCGCCCGAAGCGATTGCCGCACCCTCGCCGACAAGCTTTTGCGGCAGCACCGCAAGCGCCAGAAGTCCCGGCAAGATCACGATGAACGGGACAAACATCTTGAATGCCGCGCCGATAATCGGAGCCAACTCCGCCGAGCGCAGGTCCTTTGCCGACAGCACGCGCTGTACGACGAGGAAGTCCGTCGTCCAATATCCAAACGAAATCACGAAGCCGAGGCCAAAAACGATGCCCGTCCAGTGAATCCCCATGGGATTGTCTTTGAAAGTGCCCATAGTCGACCACAGGTGCGTGTATTCCGCTGACGCCCGTACGGCGATCTGCGCCTTCAGGTTGTTCCAGCCACCTGCTTCGATCAGACCCATCACCGGAATAATCAAAGCGCCGGCCCAGATCAGAATGAATTGCAGCACCTCATTGAAAATTGCCGAGCGCAGGCCGCCCAACGCTACATAGACGGCAACGGTGAGCGACGACACCCAAATTGAGAAATTGATGTCCCATCCCAACACCACCTTCATCACTAGCGCCATCGAGTACATGTTGATGCCGCTCATGAGCACCGTCATGAAAGCGAAGGACACCGACGACAGTGTGCGTGCCGCTTCACCGTATCGCAACTTCAGAAACCCCGGGACTGAATGGGTCTTCGAGATGTAGTAGAAGGGCATCATCACCAGTGCGAGGAACAACATCGCCGGAATCGCTCCGATCCAGTACCAATGCGTCGCTAGAATCCCGTATTGGTAGGCGGCGGCAGCCCAGCCCATCAGTTCGAGAGAGCCAAGGTTCGCAGACAGGAAGCTAAGCCCGGCGATCCATGCGGTCATTTCTCGGCCGGCCATGAAGAAGTCTTCGCTGGTGTTGGATTGGCCGCGCAGATACCACCCAATACCAAGCACCAATGCGAAGTAAAAAGCGATGATTACCACGTCCACCGCGGAGAGATGAACCAGCCTTTCGGCAACCACCAGAGCGAAAGCTCGTGTCATTCGCAGTTCCTTCGTTGCGGCAGAGAATTACGTTTTCCTTATCGTGTACGTACACGATACAGTTTGAGAAGCCAGTACGTAAAGTCATTGACCTTCGGAGCCGGGCTGCCGTGATTCCGCTCGCTGTACGTTATCATGCCAGTATGGTCATAACCACGAGCGCGCTGCTCTTTGATTTGGACGGTGTCTTAGTTGATTCCACGCCGGCGATCACAAGGGTGTGGGCCCGATGGGCACTCGATCACGGATTTGATCCCGACAAGACCGTGCGCGAAGCCCACGGCAAACCGAGCTTGGACTCCCTCCGCGAGCTCTTGCCGGACGCTGACCACGAGACCATGAACCTGGAAATGGAACGTCGCGAGATCGAGGATCTCGAAGGTGTGGTACCACAGGCCGGCGCCGTCGAGTTGCTGAATTCTCTTCCCTCAGACCGCTGGACCATTGTCACCTCGTGCACCCGCGAACTTGCCGAGGTCCGGGTGCGCGCTGCGCGCCTCCCTCAGCCTCCTACCATGGTCACCTCCTCAGAAATAGCGCGTGGCAAGCCGGATCCGGAACCGTACCTGACGGGAGCGGCCAAGCTTGGATTCAGTCCTGCCGACTGCATTGTTCTCGAGGACGTGCCGGCAGGTATTCGCTCCGGGAAAGCCGCGGGCGCACGTGTGATCGCACTCCGCACCACCGCAACGGAACCGGAACTCAATTGCGAAAAACCCGACTGGATTGTCGACAATTGCGCCGCAATTTCCGCGCAGTTCGATGCCACGCTCGGCCTCCTTAGACTCACGATTACGTGACATGCTAGCGTATTGAGTTCGGCCGGAGTCTTCATGTTTCGCAATAGTGTGCCTGCTTTCATGCTGTCTTTCTGCTGGTTGGCGACGTTCACCGCAATTGCGCAGGTTCCGCCCTCCCGTACCTTCGCTCCCTACCTCGACATGAGCAAGATGGGCGCCCGACTTCCCTCGATCCAGATCGAAACCGGCGTCAACGCCTTCACGCTGGCATTCGTCGTCGCGGGTAATGGATGCGTACCAGTGTGGCTCGGCGGCAGTTCTGTGGCGTCGGACACAGACGTTGCCGCGGCTATACAACAGGTGCGCGCCAAAGGCGCCGATGTCCTCATCGCCTTTGGCGGCTACGACGGCATCGAACTGGCGCAGTCCTGCCCAGATGTACCGAGTCTGCAGGCGGCCTATCAGGCGGTCATCGAAAAGTACAAGCCGAGGGTGCTTGATCTCGACATCGAGCACAGTGCGATTGAAGATCCTGTTTCCATCGATCGTCGCAGCCAGGCCCTGAAGGCGCTCGTGGCCGCCAATCCCGAACTCCAGATCAACTACACACTGCCAACCACTCCTGCGGGGCTCACAGATCTCTCCGTCAATGTAATCAAAAGCGCTATGAAGTTTGGTACGCCGGTCAGCATCGTGAACCTGATGACCATGGACTACGGGGCTGCGGTGTTGACCGGCGCAATGGGTCCGAACGCAGTTGCCGCCGCCGCAGGCGCCATGTGTCAGTTGAAATCGGTCGGATTAGCCGCGAAGATCGGCCTCACCCCGATGATCGGCGTGAATGACTCAGCCGGCGAAACATTTACACTTGATGACGCCCAAGTCGTCCTAAACTACGCGCTGGCCAACTCGAGTTCAGTTGCGCTGATATCGTTTTGGTCGATCGGCCGGGATAACGGCGGTTGTTTTGGGAAGGTCTCGCCGTTCTGCAGCGGCATTCCCCAGAAGGACTGGGACTTCACGCGCATTTTCCAGAAGTTCCTGCAGTAGCTATCCCATCCTCACCACGACTTCATTCACTGATCCCTTGGGCTGCGCTGCCAACGGCATAGTCGCTGGTCTTCCATTGAGGATGACGGCCTTGACGCCTTTCTCCACCCCGTCAGGATTCTCAACCACGATCTGGTAACTCGCTGCGCGCCATTGCCGCTGCACTTCAAAGCGCTTCCAGTCTGCCGGTACGCAGGGATCGATCACCAGTCCTTCGAATGTCAAACGCACCCCCAGAATCCAGCGTGTCGCGGCTGTGTAATTCCAGCCGCCGCTGCCCGTAAGCCAGGGATGCCGCGCTCGCCCGAATGCACTGTGGTCTCTACCCATGATGAACTGGCAATACGAATAAGCCTCTGCTTCGCGTACTTCGATCATGTCATTCTGGTTGTACGGCAAAAGCGAGTTGTAGAACTTCATCGCACGCTCACCGCGACCCAGCTTGCATTCGGCAATCACCGCCCACGGGTTGGGATGGCTGAATATGGCGGCATTCTCTTTAATCCCCTTGTACACGCGGCCGACGAACCCGATGTCATCGTTCGGTTTGGAAAATGCCGGCCACAACAGATGAATTCCGTAAGGTGAGTAGAGGTACCTGTCTACCGCATCCATTGCTGCGCGTCCACGCTCGGCGGACGCCGTGTCAGAAACCACTGCCCAGGTGTTGCTCTCGATGAAGACCTTGCCTTCTGCGTTTTCGTGACTGCCTATCTTCAGCCCCTTCGCAGTGATGCCGCGCAGATACCACTCACCATCCCACAACTCGCGCTCGCAGGCTGCTTTCACGTGATCAGCCATCGCAGAGTAACTTGCGACATCTTGGCTTCGCCCCAAGTGCGCTGCCGCTTCCACAAACTCCCGCAGCGCCCAGTGGTGCATAAAGGAGACCATCGCGCTCTGGCCGCCACCCAAATTGAGGCAGTCGTTCCAATCGGCCCGCAGACCCTTGCATATTCCGGTTGCACCAACTTGCTCCGCTGAGAAGTCCAATGCCCGCTTCAAGTGTTCGTAAACAGTCGCCGCGCCCTCATCGGCAAACGGCACTACCTCGTCGAATAACGAAAGCTCACCTGTTTCTTTCACGTACTCGCAAATCGTCACAACTTGCCATAGGTGATCGTCCGAGCAAGTCTGTTCCAGCCCATGAATCATCTGCTTCTTGTCGGGTGCGTGGGCGATGGTGGGCGACTTGAATTCCGGCTTCTTTTGCTTCTCGGGGTCGAACCAATCCGGATCGAACAGGTGGAGTCCGTATCCCGCACTTACCTGTCCTTTAAGCAACTCAATAATGCGCTGCCTGCATTTGACAGGATTCGTGTGTACCACGCTCATCACGTCCTGAGACGTGTCTCGATAGCCCAGACCTGTGCGCCCGCCAACCTCGATAAACGATGCAAAACGCGACCACACTACGCAAGTCTCGGCCTGGTAGAGAGTCCAGATGTTGGTCATCGTGTCGAGGCCTTCGTGCGGCGTCTTGCACTGGAAAACCGCCAGCTTCTTCGCCCAATATTCCCGCAGCGCTTCGAATGCCGCGTCGACTTTCGCGAAGTTCGAATACTTGCTCCTGATCTGTTTTCCGGCGACGCGGTTGCCGACTCCGAGCATGAACACCTCTCGCGCTTCTTCGCCTGGCGCCAGAGTTAGCCGCTTGTGCAGCGCTCCACAATGATTCCCACCTAGCTCCGAGCTGCCGTGGCATTCTCCGCGCTCGACCGCCAGCGGGTTGGTCTCGGTGTGATAGCTACCCAGAAACTTCTCGCGCACGCAGTCATAACTGTCGGGATCGAAGCTGGCAGTCAGGTAATGAAAGGTCCACGGCTCGTAGAAGAAGTCGTACTCGATTACGCCATCAGCGTAGCTGGAGCCCGCAGCGTACAAACTCATTTGCAGGTTTTGATTGTCGATCTCGATGTGATGAAAGGAAAATTCGACATACGAGAACACACTCAGGTTGCGTGGCTTGTCGCTCGTATTCTTGATCCGCACATCCCACAGTTCGACGTCGTCCTCGATTGGGATGAATAGCGTCTGCTGTGCGTCGATGCCGTTGTAATCGCACGAAAATTTCGAATACGACAGGCCGTGCCGGCATTCGTACTTGGCCATGGCGAGATCCTTGCCCACTGGCTGCCACGAAATC
>Ga0306925_10000100_pt1 | contig 46935 bp, 38 predicted proteins | sample flu12Cox44000176_FD_203755 | JGI IMG/M metagenome (GOLD analysis project Ga0306925, IMG submission 203755) | Lab enrichment of tropical soil microbial communities from Luquillo Experimental Forest, Puerto Rico - flux8day.12C.oxic.44.000.176 (v2)... | ecosystem: Environmental > Terrestrial >... | reverse complement strand
TCATTGTCATTTGGGCTTGGGTCGGCTTCATCGCCGCTCTGGCAATCCGGAGCGCGCCCGCCAGCATCTCACCGCTGCAAAAGATATGTACGGCGGAATGGGCATGGGCTTCTGGCTCGCGCAGGCGGACGCGGAATAACGTCGTCCGGTCCGGGACGGCGTACCTGCGTTTTGCAAACCCGGACTGCGCACAGGCTCTGTAATCGAGTTGCGCCGATGAATGTCCGCTTTCGGAGGTAAAGCGGACAGCACGCGGACATGCGCGCCGATGTCTGCTTTTGACCCAAAGCGGACATCGGTGACTCAATTTGGCGCGATGTACAGCGCGAGCAGCAGGCTATAATGCGAAGCGCTGTGATCCTCGGCCCAGGGGCAACCCATGAGGCGACGGGAGCTCATCGGGCTTATTGGTAGTGCGGTGGCAGCTTGGCCGATTGCGGCGCGCGCGCAGCAGCCGGCGAAATTGCGGACCGTGGGCTATTTGGGTTCAGGCACGGCGGCGGTGCAGAGCCAATTCGCCTTGGCTTTCGCGCAACGCTTGCGCGAGCTCGGTTGGATCGAGCGTCATACGCTCGCGATCGAATATCGCTGGGGCGAGGGCCGCAACGACCGCTTCGACGCCTACGCGGCGGAGTTCGTCAGGCTCGGCGTTGATGTTATCGCGACATCAGGATCGGCGCCGGTGCTTGCCGCAAAGCGGGCAACCACGGCTATTCCGATCGTGTTCGCCGCCAACTCTGACCCGGTCGGCTCCGGCTTGGTCGAGAGTTTCAACCGACCTGGGGGTAATGTCACCGGCATATCGGCGCAATCGGCTGACACCCCCGGAAGGGAGATCGAATTCCTGCGCCAATTGGCGCCCGGGTTGCGGCGGCTCGCGATCATTGCCAATGCCGGCAGTCCGGGGTCGATGGTGGAAGCGAAAGCGGCCGAGACTGCGGCTCGCGCGCTCGACCTCGAGACTGCGACGTTCGCGCTGCAAGGCCCGGACGATATCGGCGGTGCCTTTGACAGGATTGCAGGGCACGCGGACGGCATCTATGTCGTACCCGATCCGCTTGTCAGCACCGTCCGGCTGCAAATCATCGCCATGGCACTGCGCGCCCGATTGCCATCGACGTTCGGCAGTCGCGACTTCGCCGAGTCGGGCGGCCTGATGTCCTATGGTGCAAAGCTTACGGATTCGTTCGCGCGCGCCGCTGACTTCGTCGACAAAATTCTGCGCGGCGCCAAGCCGGCCGACCTGCCAGTCGAGCAACCAGCAAAGTTCGAGTTTGTCATCAACGGGAAGACTGCAAAGAATCTCGGGCTGGGCGTGCCGCCGAATTTGGTCGCGCTTGCAGACGATGTGATCGAATAGGATGCCTGATGTCCGCTTTTGGCACAAAGCGGACATCCCAATGCGCTCAGCCAATGTCCGCTTCTGGGGGTAAAGCGGACATGGGGCTATACCTGGCCCGTTGCTTCTAACTCATGCCGCCAGCGTCGATTGCCTTCTTTACCTCATCAATCGTGGTCTCCGCCGTCAGGGTATCAGCGGACGTAGTGATCGACATGCTGTGTCCGCTGTCCCCAACGAGGATTTTGAGCGGCGAGCCATCCGCTTTTCTAATCTCAGCGCGCCACCGACCCTGCTCGCGCTCAAACGCACGGATTTCAAAGCCCTTATAGATTTCGGTTTTGTCCATTCTCATAGTCCCGGCGGCGACCGTCACCGCTTCGCCTCTGCGGGCCTCGCCTGTGCGTTTTACTCTCGCCCGTTACCAACCACGCTCCAACCAGTTCAAAAATCTGCGCCGAAGGGTTCGCGGCTTCCCTGTGACAAGCGCAACGGCCTTTCTCATCTCCGCATCCGCGTTTTCGGCCACATCAAGCATTTCCCGAATCGTCTCCCGCATCTTGACGTTGATCTCCAGAGCGAAGGGGTCAGGATCGCCGGGACTTTCAGACCTGACCTTTCCCAAGCCAATGTCCAATGCCTTGCGAGTGCGCTCGACAAACTGCGGGTCTCTTCGTTGGAGTTCCCACACAATTATCCTCAGCAAAATGTCGTGCGCGTTAACTTTCCCATAGAAGCCCGCTATATCCTTCTGCTTGCTGTCCAACGTTGTCATGTCTGTCACCAAGAATTCCCGCCCTGCGGGGCCTCGCCTGTGCGTTTCCACAGTCTAGCAGCATCAGAACACAGGGCAGTCGCACCTTGTTACCACGGCTGTTACCATGACGTTTCTGTGGTAACGTTCAGATCAGGAAAAGCGCATGTTTATTGAGGCTTCCGCGATTCGCGGGGCGTAGTGCGCATATCCATAGTAAAGCGAGATGATTTTGAGTTTATTCGGCATTTCGCTTTAGCTGTTGATTGAGCATGATCTTTTCCGAAAACCGGTGTCCACTTTTCGGGATCATGCTTTAGCCCGCGGAGAAGAACATGGCTATCGATCAAAACACCCGTACCGAACTCGAGGCCGCGGTCTATCGCCGCCTGGTCGAGCATTTGCGCACGCGCACGGACGTGCAGAATATCGATTTGATGAACTTGGCCGGCTTTTGCCGCAACTGCCTCTCCAACTGGATGAAGGATGCTGCCGACGCCAAGGGAGTGGCGATGACCAAGGAGCAAAGTCGCGAGATCGTCTACGGCATGCCCTACGACGAATGGCGCGCCAAACACCAGAAGGAGGCCTCGGCCGATCAGAAGGCGGCATTCGAAAAGGCAAGCCAAAAGCATTGATCGCGCTGCCGCGGCGCGGTTCGCCTGTGCAGTGCTGTGGATGAAGCGGCTGATCGCTTGACCGCGCGCCGCGCAGCTTCGAATGCTGGTGCGAGAATTGCGCCACGGAGTGCCCAATGGCTACTGCAGCCGCCGTCAAAGACGATCAGCCCGCTCGCCGTTTCGCCAAGGATCAGCTCAAAGCCTTTGTCGAGCGTGTGGAGCGGCTCGAAGAGGAGAAGAAGGCGATCGCCGAGGACATTCGCGATGTCTATGCCGAAGCCAAGGGCAACGGCTTTGACGTGAAGACCTTGCGCGTCGTCGTGCGTCTGCGCAAGCAGGACATCAACGAGCGAAAAGAGCAGGAAGCGCTGCTCGAAACCTATCTGCACGCGCTCGGCATGCTGGGATAGCACTATTGTTGCACCGAGCGGCGAGACCGCAAATGTAATTCGTCTACTGCAAGACCGCGGTGCGCGTCGTCGGATAGCTCACGGTCGAGACGAATACGACGGCCGGGCCGCTGAAATGCTCGTGGTCAAGTCCGGGATTCGGATCGGTCGCGAATGTCATCATCACTGTACTGCGCGGTTTGACCATCAGCGCCGCCAGCGCGCGGAAATCGTGCGTACCGAGCGCCAGCGTGGTGAGGAAGCGGTGCACGTTCGGCGTCACCAGCACCGCGCGCAGCCAGGGATTTTCGAGCCGGATGCCGGCTTTGACCGCAATGACCGAGGATGCGCTGGCGCTGAGAATGGTCGATGCGATCTGATTGGCGATACGCTTGATCGCAATCGTCGTGCCGTTCGCAACGGCTTGCGTGCCGGTGGCGGGCGCCTCGGAATAGAGCGCCTGCTCGGCGCGGATTTGGAGTGCGCTCTGCGCGGTGATGGCGGTGGTGCGCAACGTGCCGACGCCACTTGCGGCTATATTGGTCGCAGCCGCCGGATGCGCCGCCGGCTGTTCGACATAGGCGAGCGCCGGCACGGCGCGGTCGGCATCGCGGAACGGACCGCCGATTGCCGTGGTCGCGTCGCTGGCGCCGTTGCCTTTCGCCGACGCGTCGCGACGCGAGGGCCGCACTGTGGACGACGCGACCGCCATTCCATCCGGCGGGCCTTGCCAATAGCCGCGCGTGCGAATGATGTCATTCGTCGTCACACCCGCGCTCGTCCCCTCTGACGATTCTGTCGGCGCGTTCGAGGAGACAGGCGGCAGTAACTCTGCGACCTGGACAAATTTGGGTTTCGCCGTATCGATCACAAGTTTAACAGGTGTATCGACGCTGCTTGGTTTGTTTTCGCTTGCTGCGGCGGCAACTGGCGCACTGGCAACATTGACGGAGACCGCGGGTTGAGCGGGCTGAGCGGTCGCCGCGGCCGCGACTCTCACGGTGGAGATTGTGTCCTCGTCCTCATCTTCGTCATGCGCGAGGTCAAGGAGCTTGGCAAATGGGTTGGTTGCGCGCTCATTGCTCGCCGGCACCGTTTCGACATTCACGCCGGTGCTGCGCGCCGCATCAAGCGACAGTTCCGACGGCGCACCGCCGTGCTTTGTGATCTCGGCAAGCGCTAAGGCGTAACCCGGTAGCGGCTTGCCGTCGCTCGCAATGTGCACGGTGCGCCCGTCCGGGAACACGCGCGCCAGTTCCTGATGCGTCATGCGCGGCCACATGCGCACGCCGCCGGTATCCATGTGCACGAAAGGCGAGCCGGAGGCGGGATAGAAACCAACACCGCCGCGCTGCAGTCGCAGTCCAATTTCGCGAAGGTGTTCGAGCGCGACACCGGGAATGTAGAAGTCGAGCGCATGGCCGAGCATGTGCTGGCTGAACCGCGCAACGCCGCCGCTGCGCCGCCGCAACATCGCATTGGTCCGCGGCGCCCGATAACCGCAAACTACTTGAATTGGCTCATTCGCGCCGGCTTCGCGTTGCACCTCCCAGACAAGATCGATCAGATGCGGATCCATGCGCGTCTGTTCGGCGCGACGCCAGTCGCGCAAGAACCAGTTAAGCTTCTCCAGCGCGGCATCGTCGTAACGTCCGTTGCGCTTGTAGGTGATCGTGATGTCTTCACCGGTGTGCAGGTGATGCATCGTGATGGTGCGCGTGTCGCCTTCCGCGACCGCGTTCTCCAGCGCCTTTGAACCCAAGATAAAAACGAGGAGCGCCAGACCGCACGAGTAACCGGTGCGTGCTGCAGACAATCGACGAGCACTCAGTCGCGCGTTGCTAACGTGCACCGACCAATCCCGCATTGGCAGCGAGCCGCCGCGGCTAACGCCGCGCCGAGCAACGCTAACGCATTGTTAATTTGGGAAGGGTTAACGCGAACGACTGTCACCCCACCCCCGACCCGATTAGGGCTAAAGGCGCAGTGTGGCAAAAAATGGCCTTTGCAACCCGGCAAACGGCGCCAGCGGGCCGATCGACAGGGGATTAATCCCGGGGCTTGAGGACTGGCTTCGCGCCTTTTGCCTACTGCTCGACCGTCTGCCCGGAACGGGTCACCTTGCGGTGCCGCAACGGCGCCGGCGGCACCGGCGGGTAATAACCGCCGCCGAACATGCGCGAGAAGAAGTTGCCGCCGTTGAAGTAGTTGCCCCCGCCGGGCGAATAATAGCCGCGTCCCCCGACGTACCCGCGGCCGCCGAACCAGGACGACTCGTCGGGAATAGCCATGACCTCGCGGTGCGAAGCATCGATTCTGTGCTCGACCGGGACATCCGCCACTTTGCGGTCACTGCCTTTGAGGATTGCCAGCAAAGTCCGGTCGCGCCCGTAGACGTCGTCGCGAAGTTGAAGCTTGCCGGCATCGTCAACGAACGCGGTTTGATAGGTCAGGTTGACGGGAATGAAGTTCGGGAACTGAATATCGGTCTCGCCTGAACCGAACATTCCTTTGATGCGATCCTCGGTATAACCGTCCGCAGGACGGACCAGCGACAGCAGCACTTCGGCGTAGTGCACCGGGTCTTGCACGCGCATGCAGCCATGGCTGAACGCGCGCTTGTCAAGGGCGAACATGTATTTGTCCGGCGTGTCGTGCTGATACACCAGAAATTTGTTCGGGAAATTAAACCGGATGCGCCCGAGCGCATTCTTGTCGCCGGGCGGCTGCCAGATGTGAACGCTGCCGTCGGCATTGCGATCGATGCGCAAGCCCATGCGCGCGAGCACCGTCGGGTCCTGCGCCAGAGCCGGCAGATATTCGTGATGGACGATCGAGGGCGGCACGTTCCACGTCGGATTTATGGTGATGTATTTCATATCCGCGGTCATGATCGGCGTCGGCATTTCCGGTTTGCCGATGACAATCCGCGTCGTCCACGTCTGCTTGGCGTTGTGCATTACCCGCAGCGTGAAGTCCGGCAAATTGACGATCACATAAGTGTCCGGAAGGCGGTGCGGCATCCACCGCCAGCGTTCCATATTGGCGATGATGATGTCGGTGACACGATCGGGCTGGGCGTGGCCGTTGAGCGCTTCGACCGTGACCGCGCTGAGCATGCCAGTGGCGGCGAGGTCGTGCTGCTCTTGGAATTTTTTCACCGCGTCGGCGAGCGTCTTGTCGTAGGTATTACCGTTGCCGGAAACACCGAAACGTTCACGCAGTGCGGGCACCCGCTCATCCTGCATGCCGGTCTTGAGCACGGGTCCTCTGGCGACCGGCGGTTTGTCGTCTTTATCGATCTTGCCGGCGCGGATATCGGCAAGCTTGGCCTTGAGCGCGCGGTAGCCGGGGGTCTGCGGTTCGTAGGAATTGAGCGTCGCGGCGACATCGCTCGCGCCGGCGATGGCGGCGAGCACATCGCCCGGTTCTGCCGGCGCGGTGGCATATTCAATATCGCCACTGACCCGCGACCAATGCACGCGTCCGACACTGGCGTGATGCGCGTAAGTAACGACCGCCGCAGTCAGTTTGATTTCCGCATCGGCGAGATCTGCCGGCGCGCTCGATGCTTCGAAAGCCGGCACCGGATAGTCCGCCGGATCGAGCCCGTCGGTATCGACGTGGCGCAGATAGCTGATCGCCGCCGTGGTGTGGGCATTGGCCTTGCCGTCGGTGATCCACAATGGCGCATAATTGCGGCTCGAATAGAAAGCGTCGATCTGCGCGCGATCCTTCTTGTTGCCGATGATGCGGTCGAACTTGCCGTTGGCGAGGTCGCGCAACTGCTCGGCGATCGCAGCATCGGGCTCGGTTGGAGTCGGAGCGGCGGCAGTTGTCGCCGCCGCGGGGGTGGCTGGCGCGCTGGCGGCCGCGGGCGCTGCATCAGAGGGCTTTGCTTCGGCAGGCTTGATCTCTGCCGGCTTGATGTCCGGATTGGAACCGGCCGGTTTGGCTTCGGCGGGCTTGATTTCTGCGGGGCTGGCTTCGGCGGCCGGTTTGGCGGGAGCCGGCTCACCGGCAGCACCGGCCGGGGTGTTGACCGCCGCATCAGACTTGGATTCTCCGCTCGCGGATGGCGTGACGTTCGGTGTGGCCGGGGCAGCAGGCGCCGCCGCGTTGTCGGGACCCGAAGCAGTGGCGTCAGCTGCCTTGGCGTCAACAGACTTGGTTTCAACAGGCTTGGTTTCAACAGGCTTGGCTTCAACAAGCTTGGCGTCAGTGGCCGGCTTGGCGGACTCGCCCGTACCGGCGGCTTCCTCCGGCATGGCGCTTGCCGCTGCCGTGTCTTTCGGCGAGTTCTGTTCCGATGCTGAAGTTGCAGACGGCGGCACCAATTCGGCTTGCGGCTCGTGAGCTGGTGGTGCCGCGGACTCGGCGGCGGTTTGCGCCATCGCAAATGTGCCACTCAAAGGAAGAGCGAGGAGGAGCGCAATGGCGGTCGAAGCGAGAAACCGATCGACACGAATTCCCAGCATTGCAAATTCTCCTTCCCAGCCTTCGCAAAGCGAAGCGCGATAACTCGACGCCGATTGGCCTCAATTTAAGGCAGAAGCTTTGGCGAGCCCCGCAGCGGCGCACTTTAGGCGAACCAAATTACGCGAGCTAAGTTACGCAAGCCAAGGGATTTTGTACCCTGGCGGCCTTAACGTTCCGCTGACTGCGACGAATTTTGGCACCTGTCGCTCCGCCGCCACGGTTTGCTATCTATTTCGCCGCGCTCACTAATTCAGGCGCAGCCGGACGAGCCAGCGAGGCGTTCGGCGAAACGGGGCGTGATGCGCGCAAGCGGTCGGCGGGACCGCAAACGACCGAGAAAGCGTTCCGCTCCGGGGTTAATATCGAATCACGTCACGCGTTACGGGGAGGGAAGTTATGTTGAATGCCATACGCATCACTTTCGCGCTGCTCGCCGCCTATTTTTTGGCCACAATCACTTTCTCGTCGGCGCAAACGCCGTCGGCGCCGGCTCAGACTCAGTCGCCGGCTCAATCCATGCCGGGTCAGACGCCGTCGCCGAGCGGCGCTAAAGTCTATTTCATCAATCTGAAGGACGGCCAGGAAGTCAGCAGCCCGTTCCTCGTGCAGTTCGGGCTTTCCGGGATGGGCGTGGCCCCGGCCGGCGTCGAAAAACCCAACACCGGCCACCATCATTTGCTGGTCGACGCTTCGCTGTCCGGTGAGGCTCTCAAGCAGCCGATCCCGATGGACGACACGCACCGCCATTTCGGCAACGGCCAGACCGAGGCTATGATTACTTTGCTGCCGGGAAAGCACAGTTTACAGCTCGTGCTCGGCGATTGGTCGCACATTGCTCACGTGCCGCCGGTGACGTCGGACGTCATTACCGTCACGGTGCGCTGACGAGCGCAATTTTAGGCCGCGAAACGCTGATGTCCGCCCTCGATCCCGCCGATGTACTCGTCGAACTCTGGCGGGACGCCGAGCTCGACGACGAAGCGCTGTATGATGCGTTTCTGACCGGCGCCGAGCCGGTGCTGCCATCATCCTTCCCAGTCGGGACGGCGGCACAAGCGACGATCGGCGCGACCGCGCTGGCCGCTGCCGAACTGTGGCGGTTACGCACCGAGCGCCGCCAGCGCGTGCGCGTCGAGATGCGCAACGCTGCGATTGAATTCCGCAGCGAACGTTACCTGCGAGTCGATGGCAAGGATCCCGACGATCATCACGATGCAATCGCCGGACTTTATCGCTGCGGCGACGGTCGCTGGGCGCGACTGCATACCAACTTGCCGCATCACCGCGACGGATTGCTTAAGCTCCTCGGTTGCGATCACGATAAGCGAGCGGTGCAGCGCGCGCTCGAGCACTGGCCGGCGGAGTCGCTCGAAACGGCGGCGGCCGAGGCTGGCCTAGTGGTCACCGCTTGCCGGTCATTCGCCGAATGGGATGGGCATCTGCAAGGCCGCGCGATCGCGAACTTGCCATTGTTCTCGATCGATAAGATCGGTGACGCGCCACGCTTGAAATTAACGCCGGCGGAGCGTCCGCTGTCCGGGATCAAAGTCCTGGACCTGACCCGCATCATTGCCGGCCCGGTCTGCGGCCGGGCTCTTGCCGGCCACGGCGCCGAAGTCTTGCTCGTCACCGCCGCGCATCTGCCTTCGATGCTGCCGCTCGTGATCGACACCGGCAGAGGAAAATTATCGGCGGCAATCGATCTGCGGCAGTCGAGCGGCCGCGAAACGCTCGCACAGCTGGTACGGCAGGCCGACGTCTTTGTTCAGGGCTATCGGCCCGGCGCGGTTGCGGCGCACGGATTTAGCGCAGAAGAAGTCGCCCGGCTGCGGCCGGGGATCATCTACGCCTCGCTCAGCGCTTATGGACACGAGGGACCGTGGGCGTACCGGCGCGGTTTCGATTCGCTCGTCCAGACGGCGAGCGGGTTGAATCTTGCCGAAGCGGAGGCGTTTGGCTCACCCGAACCAAGAGCCTTGCCGGCGCAAGCGCTCGATCATGCCACCGGCTATCTGCTTGCCTTCGCGATCATGGCGGCACTCCAGCGCCGTGCCGAACAGGGCGGCTCGTGGCACGTTCGGGTCTCGCTGGCGCAGACCGGATACTGGCTCCGCCAGCTCGGTCGCATCGACGGCGTGCATTGTCGCGATCCGGGCTTTGACGATGTGCGCGATCGTTTGCAGGACGCACCGTCAGGCTTTGGGGTGCTGACTGCCGTGCGACACGCCGCCGAAATGTCGGAAACGCCGCCACATTGGGCGCGACCCAGCGTCCCGCTCGGGACCCATGCGCCGGGTTGGGGCGGTTGAAATAGCCTCATGTGCCTTGCTCTTGGTCATTGTTCTTGCGGGCATCTGGATGTTGCGCCACATCAGGCGCTTGCAAGCCGCAGCTCGGTAACGTCGAAATCGGCAGAGGACAAACGCAGCGCATGACGAAGACCGCCAACAAAGCCATCGCCAAGCGAGCTGTCCGATTCAGTCCAACAGGTCTGCGCCATTTGCCGGAATGGAATCTCGACGACCTTTATCGCGGTCTCGACGATCCCGCGATCAAACGCGATCTCGATCGCGCCGATGCCGACAGCATCGCTTTCGAGGAGGAGTACAAGGGCAAGCTCGCGGCCCTGGCCACCTCTGCCGAAGCTGGAGCGGCATTCGCCGCGGCGGTGCGGCGCTTCGAAGCCATCGACGATCTCATGGGCCGGCTTTCCTCCTTTGCCGGCCTCATCCATGCCGGCAATACGCTCGATCCCGCCCGCACCAAATTTTACGGCGACGTCCAGGAGCGGCTCACCGCGGCTTCCATTCATTTGTTGTTCTTCACGCTCGAACTCAATCGCATCGATGAAGCGGTTCTGGAGCGGGCCATGAGCGATCCGGCGCTGGGACATTACCGGCCCTGGCTTAATGACGTGCGGCGATATCGCCCTTATCAGCTCGAAGATCGCGTCGAGCAGCTCTTCCACGAAAAATCGGTCACGGCCTATTCGGCCTGGAATCGGCACTTCGACGCGAGCATTGCGAATTTGCGGTTCAAGGTCGCGGGAAAATCGCTCGCGATCGAGCCGACACTCAATTTTTTGCAAGACCGCTCCGGTGCCAAACGCAAGGCGGCGGCCGCCGCGCTCGCGCATACCTTCAAGGTCAGTGTGCAGCAATTCGCACTGGTCACAAACACGCTCGCCAAGGACAAGGAGATTTCCGATCGCTGGCGCGGTTTCGCCGACGTTGCCGATGAACGCCATCTGTCGAACCGGGTCGAGCGCGAAGTGGTGGACGCATTGGTTGCCGCGGTTCGCGCCGCTTATCCGCAGCTGTCGCATCGTTATTACGCGCTCAAAGCCAAATGGTTCGGCAAGAAGCGGCTGCCGCATTGGGATCGCAATGCGCCGCTGCCGCAGGTGCCGATGCGCACCGTGCCCTGGAACGAAGCCAAGGACACGGTGCTCGCCGCGTATCGCGCTTTCTCGCCGAAGATGGCGGACATCGCCGCGCAGTTCTTCACCAAGCACTGGATCGATGCGCCGGTTCGTCTTGGTAAAGCACCGGGCGCATTCTCGCATCCGACCACGCCGTCAGCGCATCCTTATGTGCTTGTGAACTATCAAGGCAAGCCGCGCGATGTGATGACGCTCGCGCACGAGCTCGGCCACGGCGTGCATCAGGTGCTCGCCGCTCCCAACGGCGCCCTGATGGCGCCAACCCCGCTCACGCTTGCCGAGACCGCAAGTGTGTTCGGTGAAATGCTCACGTTCCGGAAATTGCTGGCGGCGACGCGCAACAAAAAAGAGCGCAAGGCAATGCTCGCCGCCAAGGCCGAGGACATGATCAATACCGCGGTACGGCAGATCGCGTTCTACACGTTTGAGCGCGCCGTCCATACCGAACGCAAGAACGGCGAATTGACCGCAGAGCGGATCGGCGAGCTATGGCTCGACGTGCAGCGGGAAAGTCTCGGCCCGGCAATAGAGCTCAAGCCCGGTTACGAAACGTTCTGGTGCTACGTCCCGCATTTCATCCACTCGCCGTTTTACGTTTACGCCTATGCCTTCGGCGATTGCCTGGTGAACTCGCTCTACGCCGTCTATGAAAATGCCGCCGAGGGCTTTGCCGAACGTTATCTGGCCATGCTCGCGGCTGGCGGCACTAAACGCTATTCCGAACTTTTGGCGCCGTTCGGACTCGACGCCCACGATCCGGCATTCTGGCAGCGCGGACTAGGCGTCATCGAGCGGATCATTGATGAGCTTGAACGCCTGGATGCGTAAGCCCAATCAAGCTATGGCTTGAGACAAGCCACCAGACAAAGGCGAGAGCCCGCAACCAACAAGCGAATTATGCCGAAGCGCGAGCCATCCGACCGCGAAAAGAATCGCTTCTCCGCCCGCGCGGCGCGCTATGCGCGCGTTTCCGCCAATGTCGGGGGCGTGGCGGCACGCTACGCCGGCCGGCGACTTCTCGGCGGCGAGCCGGACCGCGCCAGCGAGGCGAGTGCGCTGGGATTGGCGCTAGGTCGGCTCAAAGGACCGCTGATGAAGGTCGCGCAATTAATGGCGACCATCCCCGATCTGTTGCCGCCCGAATATGCCGCCGAATTGCAGAAGTTGCAGAGCGAAGCGCCGCCGATGGGCTGGGCTTTCGTCAAGCGCCGCATGATGGCGGAGCTCGGCGCCGGCTGGGAAAACAAGTTTACGAGATTCGAGCACCATCCCGCTGCCGCCGCCTCGCTCGGCCAAGTGCATCGCGCGCAGTCCCTCGACGGCGCCGCGCTCGCCTGCAAGCTACAATATCCGGACATGCAATCCGCGGTCGAAGCGGATTTGCAGCAGCTGCAATGGCTGCTTGCGATCCGGCGCCGGTTCGATCCGGCGATCGACACCACCGAAATCGGCAAGGAGATCGGCGCGCGGGTGCGTGAGGAGCTCGATTACCGGCGCGAGGCCAAGCACGTCGCGCTTTATCGCCAAATGCTCGATGGGGTCGACATCGTCCGCGTGCCGCGGGCCTGGCCGGAGCTCTCAACCGGCCGGCTACTGACGCTCGATTGGCTCGACGGTACGCGCATGCTCACCCACAAGAACGATCCGCTGGCGGTACGCAACGCGCTGGCAAAGGCGATGTTCACCGCCTGGTGGTTTCCGTTCAGCCGCTTCGGTGTCATCCACGGCGATCCGCATCTCGGCAATTACACTGTTTTCCGTCATAGCGGCTCACCCGCCGGCATCAATCTGCTCGACTACGGCTGCATCCGCATTTTTGCGCCGAAATTCGTGCGCGGCGTCGTCGATCTTTATCACGGGCTTCTGCACGGCGATAACGATCTGATCGTGCGCGCTTACGAGACCTGGGGCTTTCGCAGGCTGTCGCGAGATCTGATCGAGACGCTCAATATCTGGGCGCGCTTCATCTACGCACCGCTGCTCGACGACCGGGTGCGCACGATTGCTGACGGTGTCGCGCCCTCCGAATATGGCCGGCGTGAAGCCTTTCGCGTGCACCAGGCACTCAAGCAAAAGGGTCCGGTGACGGTGCCGCGCGAATTCGTGTTCATGGATCGCGCCGCAATCGGGCTCGGCGCCGTGTTTCTGCATTTGCGCGCCGAACTCAATTTCTATCGCCTGTTCAACGAGGCGATCGAGCACTTCTCCATGGAACGCGTGGGCAAACGCCAGGCGGCGGCGCTGGCGAAGGCGGGGTTGTAGCGATCAGCAGCAGTCGCACTCAAACCCTTCGAGCGCGATCAGCGCGTTTTTCATAAACGCCGGTGGCAGGTCGTCCTCGCTTACCTGCGCGAGCGGCTTGAAGATCTTGAAATGGTGCCGGCCGGCCGCGGTCCAGAACACTACATGCGTCTCGATTGGCGGGCATCCCGGAACGCGGCAAGCGACCTGCGAGACCATGACGGTTTCGTCTTCCGTCAGGGCAAACCGCGCGCGCGTCCATTCGCGGATGCGATCGGTCGTTGCCGGGTGGTCCGGTGTTCTCCTGGTAAGGCCAAGCATAATCAGTCCGTTTTCGTCATGGCCGGGCACAGCCGTTCGAAGAACGGCGTCGCTTCGCTCGCCTATGCCGGCCATCCACGACTTCCGATCTGCATGCTAAACCTATTAAGTCGTGGATGCCCGGCACAAGAGTTTACACTTGGGCCCGCAGTTTACACGTGGGCCCGCCGAAGGCGGGGACCCGAGTGCCGGGCATGACGAGGGGAGGACAACCGAAGTGACCGAAAGAGTGCTGGCGGCGGTGCGGGTCGGACCCAGCCGGACCGAATTACGCGATTTTCCTATGCCGGACATTCCGGAGGACGCCGCGCTGATGAAAATGGAAGTCGGCGGCATTTGCGGCACCGACGTCAAGCTCTACAAGCACCCGCCGTCAAATGCGCCGGTGATCATGGGCCACGAAAATATCGGCACCATCGCCAAAGCTGGCCGCGAATTCGCCCGCCGCAAAGGATTTAAGGAAGGCGATCTCGTCTTCGTCGAACATTACGTCAGCTGCGGTAAATGCGAGTGGTGCCATGCCGGGCAATACCGGCATTGCGAAAACACCAATTGGCGCACGAATCCGGACGCCATCCGCTACGGCTACACCTCGGCGGAGCGCGCGCCGCATTTGTGGGGCGGTTTCGCGCAGTATGTCTATCTGCCCTGGAATGCGGTCGTGCATCACGTGCCAAAGGGCGTCACCGCCGAACTCGCCGGGCTGGTCACGCCGATGGCAAACGGCGTGGAGTGGTCATTGTTCGACGGCGAGGTCGGTTACAATTCCACCGTGTTGATCCAGGGGCCCGGCCAGCAGGGCCTCTCCCAGACCGTGATCTGCAAGCAAGCCGGCGCCTCGCTGATCATTGTTACCGGCACCTCGAAGGACAAAGCCCGGCTCGATGTCGCCAAGAAGCTTGGCGCCGACCATGTCATCGACGTACAAAAGGATGATCCGCTCGCCCGCATCATGGCTATCACCGGCGGCAAAGGCGTCGATGTCTCGCTCGACTGTACCGCTGGCGCGGGCACGATTCCGATGCTGCTCGGCATCGAAGCGCTCAAGCGCAAAGGCGGCATCATCGTTGCGCAAGGCGAGATGGCGCAATTTCCGAATTTCCCGCTGGAAAAGTTCACGGTGAAATTTATCACCATGAAGAGCGCCCGCGGTCACAGCTACAGGGCTTGCGAGCTCGCTTTGGCGCAGCTTGCCTCCAAGCGTTTCCCGCTCGATCTCATTACGACCCACCGTTTCGGTTTGGACGAGGTTGATCTCGCCATCCGCTCGGTCGGAGGCGAGGGCGTCGCCGACGTGATCCACGCCTCGCTGATGCCGTGGCTGTGAGGCTAAAGCATGATCCCGAAAAGTGGACGCCGGTTTCCCGCCTGCGCGAAGCCTAAGTGATTGATTGGATATTCTCATTTGAATGCTCCGGCGGGCAGGTCGGAAAAGATCACGCTCAAACAACAAGCCAAAGCGAAATACCTAATCAACCTAAAATCATTTCGCTTTAGCTGGCGCGCAAAATGCTCGGTTGACGTCGAGCCAGATCATTCGTGCGTTTCGACCGTAATCTTGCCCGCTCCAAAGGGTTGGACCGGGAGACGAAAAGTTCCCGACTTTTCGCAATTCATTCACCGGAGCCTAGGGCGCTTTCTGCCGCAAACGCAATTCTAGTTTGCCGCGGTGGCAGTTCCGCCACATTCCGATTTCTGCAAGGCTCTGTTCCGACCGCAACGCCTGTTTGTAATCGTCTCTCCCGGAAGGAGTGTCTCATGCCCGCCTACCGGCTTCGTATCAACGGGGTCGAGCGCACGATCGAATCGGCCGATCCCGTTCAGCCGCTGCTCTACGCGCTGCGCGGCCTTGGGCTCACCGCCACGAAATTCGGTTGTGGTCTCGGCCAATGCGGCGCCTGCAGTGTTCTCGTTGACGGGCGCCCCACGCGATCCTGCCTCGAGACGGTTGGGAACACGCAGGGTAAATCAGTCGTCACCCTCGAAGGGCTTGGATCGGTCTCGGCGCCCCATCCGGTGCAAGCCGCCTTCATCAAGGAGCAAGTCCCGCAATGCGGCTACTGCACCAGTGGGATGATCATCAGTTCTGCCGCGCTGCTTGCGGAAAAGCCGAAGCCAACTGAGGATGACATCCGCGCCGCGCTCGAAGGCAATCTCTGCCGCTGCGGAACGCATATGAGGGTCATGCGGGCCGTGATGTTGGCCTCGGGACAGAGAGGCTGATATGGCACACCTTGCATCACATCGCCCCACCCGTCGCGCTGTCCTCGCGGGCACTGGCGCGCTCACGGTGAGCTTTGCATTCGCCTCGCGAAACCGTGCCGCAGGTGCTGCAGCGGTGCCGCGCATACTCGATGCCAACGAACTGGATTCCTTTTTGGCCGTGGACGGCGATGGGACCGTGACTTTGTTCTGCGGCAAGGTCGATCTCGGCCAGGGACTGCGCATCGCGATGCGCCAGATCGCCGGCGAGGAGCTCGGCATCGACGTCGACATGATCAAATATGTCGAGGGCGATACCGCGCTCACTCCCGATCAAGGGAGAACGTCCGGCTCGAACGGCATTCAGCGCAGCGGCGTACAAATCCGGCGTGCGGCCGCGACCGCGCGCGAGGCGCTCGTCACGCTTGCTGCGCAGCGCCTCAATGTGACGGCCGGTGATCTTGTTGCCGAGCAAGGCCGGGTCCGGCCCAAAAACGGCGGCACGGGAATAGGCTTCGCTGAGCTCGTCGGCGGGCGCAGCTTCAACCTCAAGCTCGATCCCAAAGCGCCGCTCAAAGATCCCGCGACATATACCTTGGTCGGTAAGCCGCTGCCGCGGCCAGACGTGCCCGCCAAATGCACCGGCAGCTTCACCTATGTGCACGATTTCAGCCTAGCCGGCATGGCTCATGCGCGCGTTATCCGTCCGCCCGCGATCGGCGCCAAACTCATGTCGGTCGATGAGGCTTCGATCCAAGATCTTCCCGGCGCCAAGGTGGTCCGGATCAAGGATTTTCTCGCCGTCATCGCCGAGGACGAATGGACAGCAGTGCGCGCGTCTCGCGCCTTGCGCGCGCAATGGAGCGATTGGTCCGGCCTTCCTGCGCAGGACAAGCTGGTCGCCACATTACGCGCCGACCCCGGTATCACCGATGAGGTGCTAGTGAACCGCGGCGGGCCGCGCGCCGGCGCCCTGTCCAGCACGATCACGCGCAGCGCAACTTTTTTTTGGCCAATGCAGAGCCACGGTTCGATTGGCCCATCCTGCGCGGTGGCCGACGTGAACAACGATATGGCGACCATATGGACTGCCTCACAGGGTACGCATGGCAATCGCAAAACCTTCGCGCGCTTCCTCGGCTTGCCCGAGGAGCAAGTGCGGCTCATCTATCTCGATGGCGCCGGATGTTACGGCATGAACGGCCACGAGGACGCGGCCGCTGATGCGGCCATCCTCTCGCGCGCGGTCGGCCGGCCAGTGCGGGTGCAATGGTCGCGCCAGGATGAGCACGGCTGGGATCCCAAAGGTCCGCCGCAGCTCCTCGACATTTCCGGTGTGGTTGATCCAACCGAACTCATCATTGAATGGCGCACCGAGATGTGGCTGCCGCAAACCACGCGCGGGCTGCCGGATATTCCACTGCTGGCGCCAGCCGCGGCCGGGCTCGATGACGTGCGTGGTCTGCAGCCCGGATTGATCTCGCAGAATGCCGATCCGCCGTATCGTGCCGATCACGTCCAGGTTTTGGTCCATTGGCTCAAAGATGCACCGCTGCGGCCGGCGCCGATCCGCTCACCAGGCAAGCCGGCCAATTGCTTCGCGGTAGAGAGTTTCACCGACGAGCTCGCGGCGGCGGCTGGGCTCGATTCCGTCGAGTTCCGGCTGCGCGCATTAGACGATCCGCGTGGCGCCGAGGTGATTAGGCGCGCCGCCGCGTTGATGAATTGGCAGTCGCGGCCGTCGCCGGCGCCGAACCGTGATGCGGCGGTTATGCGCGGTCGCGGATTTGCCTATGTTCACTACAAACACAGCGAGAGCTATGTGGCGATGGGCATGGAAGTCGCGGTCGAGCGGTCCAGTGGCCGGATCAAGGTCGAACGCGTGGCTTGCGCGTTTGATTGTGGGCAGATCGTCAACCCGGACGGGGTGCGCGCCCAGGTCGAAGGCAGCATTCTGCAAACGCTCAGTCGTGTGCTGATGGAGGAAGTGCAGTTCGATCGCTCGCGGGTGACGAGCGTCGATTGGAGCAGTTACCCGATTTTGCGTTTTCCCGACGTTCCCAAGCTCGACATCGTCCTTATTGACCGGCCAACCGAACCCCCGCTCGGTGCCGGCGAGGCGGCCTGTGCGCCGGTCGGTGCGGCACTCGCCAATGCCGTGTTCGATGCGAGCGGAGCGCGGTTACGCATTGTTCCATTCACGCCGGAACGCGTGAAGTCGTCGTTGGACGGCGTGTGAGTGAGAAGCGTATAAAAGGACCCTCGGGTTTTTCCGCGCGGCGACTTCGCTTAAGCCGCCGATTCACAATTGTTGATCCAAAAGAAGCAGAGTTTATCCAGGGAGGAGTTCAGATGCGGCGTTCGTGCTTCGTGGCGGTAGTTGCCATAGCCGGACTTTTGCTGGCGATGCCGGCGCGGCTTAATGCCCAAACAGCTGTCGCGATCGATGCCGACGATATCGGCGGCGTCGTCACCGGACCTCATGGTCCGGAAGCTGGCGTCTGGGTGATTGCGGAAACCCGCGAACTGCCGACGCGCTACGCCAAAATCGTGGTGACCGACGATCAAGGCCGCTACGTCGTGCCTGATCTGCCGAAAGCCAAATATCAGGTCTGGGTCCGCGGTTATGGATTGATTGATTCGGCAAAAACCGACGCCGTCCCCGGTGAGCACCTCAACATCTCCGCCGTTCCGGCGCCGAACGAAGCCGCGGCGGCAGAATATTATCCGGCGATCTATTGGTTCGCGATGTTGAAAATCCCGGATAAGGACCAGTTCGGCGGCAAGAGCGACATTCCGGCAGGCGTTACGCAGACCGATTGGCTGACCGCAATGAAAAATCAGGCCTGCGTCGGCTGTCATCAGCTCGGTCAGTTGTCAACGCGCACTATTCCTGCGGCGCTCGGCGAGTTTAAAAGCGGCGAAGAAGCCTGGATGCGACGTGTCCAAGCCGGCCAGGCTTCGCCGCTGATGGTCAATCCATTGGCCGGCAAATTCGCCGGCGTGCCATTCAAGTATTTCGGCGACTGGACCGATCGCATCACCAAGGGCGAGTTGCCTTTCGCCAAGCCGCCGCGGCCGCAGGGCGTCGAGCGCAATATCGTTGTGACCACGTGGGATTGGGGCAACGAGAAACAATATCTCCACGACCTGATCTCGTCCGACAAGCGCAATCCCACGGTGAATAGTTACGGCGCGCTTTACGGCTCGCCGGAATATGCAAGCGACCATCTGCCCGTGCTCGATCCGAAGACGGCAAAGGTCGGCTACATCACGCCGCCGGAGGGCGCCGATGTCCCCGAGGCGCTCGGCCCTGGGCATTCGGCGATCGAAAAGCCGCTGGCGGCGTCGGCCTATTGGGGCATGGAAAAGATCTGGGACACCAAATTCGACAACCACAACGACATGTTCGATTCCAAAGGCAGGCTATGGATGACGGGCACCAATCACGCTCCCGGCACGCCGGCGTTCTGCCGCAAAGGCTCCGAGAATGCTTACGCCAAGGCGTTCCCGCTCGACACCAATGAACGCCAATTGGCGATGTTCGATCCGAAGACGGAGAAATTCACGTTCATCGATACGTGCTTCAACACGCATCACCTGCAATTCGGATTCGACGACCACAACACGTTATGGACCAGCGGCGGCGGCCCGGTGGCGGGCTGGCTCGACACTAAAGTGTTCGACGAGACTGGCGACGCCGAGAAGGCGCAGGGCTGGTCGCCGTTCGTGCTCGACACCAATGGTAACGGCAAGCTTGATGAGTACACCGAGCAGGGCCAGGCGCCGCTCGATCCGAACAAAGACCTGCGGCTCACCGGATCAGGAACTTACGCAGTGATGCCGAATCCGGTGGACGGCTCCATTTGGTACACTTTCGATATCTTTGCTGGCCGGGCTGGCGTGCTGCGGTTTGATCCGAAGACGAAGTTGTCGGAGGTCTATCACGTTCCCGCGCCGGGCTTCGGTCCGCGCGGTGGGGATATCGATTCAAAAGGCGTGGTCTGGGTCTCGCTCGCCAGTGGCCATCTCGGCAGTTTCGATCGCTCCAAATGCAAGGGCCCGCTCAACGGGCCGACAGCGCTCGGCGATCATTGTCCGGAAGGATGGACGTTCTACAAATATCCGGGCCCGGGATTTGCCGGCATCGGCGACAACAGCGCTGAGGCGAGCTACTACAGCTGGGTCGATCAGCACAACGCGGTCGGCCTTGGCGATGATGTGCCGATCTCGACCGCCAACGAAAACGACGGCTTCGCCGCGCTCGTCGACGGCAAAATGGTGATGCTGCGGATCCCTTATCCGCTCGGCTTTTATGCCAAGGGTCTCGATGCGCGCATCGACGATCCGCAAGCGGGCTGGAAAGGCCGCGGCCTGTGGTCGTCAGAGGGTGACCGCACGCCCTGGCTCAAAGAGGGCGGCAAAGGCATGACGCCGCTTGCCGTGCACATCCAGGTTCGGCCCGATCCGCTGGCGCATTGACCGCTTGCCGAAGCTCGACGGCACGCGAGCAAACATTATCGCTTGGCGCGGGAGGCTTTGCCTCACGCCTCTCCGCCGGCGTGCTAGAAGAGCGTGACATTTGCGCTAAAGCGAAATGATTTAGGGTTGATTCGATATTTCGCTTTAGCTTGATGTTTGTGCATGATCTTTTCCGACCTGGCTTCGCCCGCCGGAGCATTCAAATGAGAATATCGAATCATCACTTAGGCTTCGCGCAGGCGGCAAACCGGTGTCCGCTCCGGATCAAGTCCGGAGCAGGCTTTTTCGAGATCATGCTTTAGGACGATCAATGGACTCTATCTTCATCGCACGCGGGAGTGCCGAGGCGATTCCGATCTGGTTCGTCACCAGCGCGAACTATCCTGACGTTCGCCAAGCGATCGGCGCGGAGGCAAGCGCGTTCGCCGATGCCGCCGGTTTCGAGCCCAAAGCTGGACGGTACCTGTTGCTTCCGGGCACATCCGGCGCTCAATCCGGCAATGCGCTCGGCGGCATTCTGTTTGGGATTGAAAGCGAGGATCAAACCAAGGACCCATTTCTGCCAGGGCGGCTGCCGCAGCATTTGCCGAACGGCATCTATCGCTTCGCCAATGAGCCGCACGACGCGCGGCTCGCCGCGCTCGCCTTCGCGCTCGGTACCTATCGATTCACCCGTTATCGCAAAGCGGAGCCGCGCGCGATCAAGCTCGATCTTCCGCAGAGCATCGCGCGCGAGGAACTCGAGCACATCGTCGAAGGCGTGACCCTGGCGCGCGATCTCATCAACACGCCGGCGAATGACATGGGCCCGGCGCAACTTGAGCAGGCGGCACGCAAGCTTGCCGCCCGTCACGTCGCCACCATCACCGCGGTGATCGGCGACGAACTCATTGAGCAGAATTTTCCGCTGATCCACGCCGTCGGTCGCGCCGCGGCCAGCGCGCCGCGGCTGATCGACATGTCCTGGGGCGACGCCAATCAGCCGCGCGTAACGCTGGTCGGCAAAGGAGTGTGCTTCGATACCGGTGGCCTCGATATCAAGCCGGAATCCGCGATGCTCAATATGAAAAAGGACATGGGCGGTGCGGCAACGGCGCTGGCCTTGGCGCATATGGTCATGGCGCGCGGCCTTAAAGTGCGGCTGCGCGTGCTGATCCCGGCAGTCGAAAATGCCATCGCCGGATCAAGTTTCCGGCCTCGGGATATCTACACCTCGCGCAAGGGCATCACGGTCGAGATCGGCAATACCGATGCCGAAGGCCGGTTGATCCTTGCCGATGCGCTGGCGCTCGCCGACGAAGACAAACCGGCGCTGATCTTCGATTTCGCAACGCTCACCGGCGCGGCGCGCGTCGCGCTCGGACCCGACGTGCCGGCCTTCTTTACCGACGATGATCGCCTGGCCGATGAGTTGATGCGCGCGGCGACCGCCGAGAACGATCCGTTGTGGCGGCTGCCATTGTGGCGGCCCTATGAATCGATGCTCGAATCCAAAGTCGCCGACATCAACAATGTCGGCGGCAGTCAGGGCGGCGCCATAACGGCGGCGCTGTTCATGCGCCGCTTCGTTGCTGCCGAATCCTGGGTTCATTTTGATTTGTTCGCGTGGACGTCCTCGGCCAAAGCGGGGCGGCCGGAGGGCGGCGAATGTCAGGCGGCGCGCGCGCTCTATGCGTTGTTGGCTGCGCGTTATGGTTGAGGCTGTGCCGGCCTTCGATCCGCGGGTAACGCCATGGCGCGAAGACGTCGCCGCTAAATATCTTGAAGGCAAGGTGAAGGCCGCGCGCTTTGTCGAAGGGCAGGCGATGGAGGTGATTGCGCCACAAGCGCCGCTCCGCCATGAGCCGCGGCCCGACACGCCGCTCGATACCGAGGCGCTCAAAGGCGAGCGCGTTACCGTCTACGACGCCAATGCCGAAGGCTGGTCGTGGGGGCAACTTGCCGGCGATAAACATGTCGGCTGGTTGCCGAGCGCGGCATTGGCGCCGCCGGGCCCCGCAGCGACGCACAAAGTGACTGCTTTGCGCACTTTCGTCTTTCCCGGCGCCTCGATCAAATCGCCGCCAATCGAGGCACTGCCATTCGCCGCCACGATCAACATTGCGCAAGTGCGGGATCGCATGGCGATCACGCCGGCGCGCGGTCATGTCCCGGCGGTTCATCTTGCGCCGATCGCCGCCAACGAATCTGATTTTGTCGCCGTGGCCGAACGGTTTGCCGGCGCGCCCTATTTGTGGGGCGGCAAGACCGTGCTTGGCATTGACTGCTCCGGTCTCGTCCAGATCGCGCTATCCGCCTGCGGCGTGCCGTGTCCGCGCGACGCCGACATGCAAGAGCGCGCTCTCGGTGCGATCGTCGATCACGAGGCGGATTCGTTTGCGCTTGAGCGCGGCGATCTGATCTTCTGGGCTGGACACGTGGCGATCGCGCGTGGTCACGACACTCTTGTGCACGCCAATGCATTTCATATGGCGGTCGTCATCGAGCCAGCGCGTGAAGCGATCGCTCGCATCCACAGCACGGGCAGTGAGATCACCACGGTAAGGCGGATGACGATTGTGGGCCGTCCGCCCGCTGGCGACTAGGCTCTATGCCTCCGAGTTGGGAATGAGGAGTTCCGCGGACATGATGCGGACATCACGGGAGCTTCGCCTTTTGACCCATAGCGGAGGCCCGGCGCCTCGTTTTACTGTGGGCGCACCCGCCGCGCGCCAGCAAACGATGTCGTCTCCGGGGCAACTCTAAAGAGAGAGGCAAGGCTATGGCGAAGACCTACCGCGATGTCGCCATCGATCAAATGATAGCAACCGTCGAACAAGCAATGAGTCATGCTATTGATTGGTGGGGCAGCCTGCCAACACCGATGAATGAGGCGATTGACAAGTTTCGCGTTCAACTTGGCGCAGCAATCGATTCCGTCGAATTTGTTAAAAGAGCGCTCGACAGGCCAGTAACGGAAACGTCGTGGAAGGCCACCGAACAGCGATGAGGATTGACTGCGGGACGGCACATAAAACGGCGTAACACACGGGCTAATCCCGCGTCATTCCACCTCTGGAGACGGACGGACGACCGGTATAGGCTTTGCCACAGAGCCGCATTTGAAGACAAAAAATAAAAGAAACTGGAAGTCGCGGGCCACCGTCCAGGCGTTCGAAAATGCGTTCGAAACCCTTGGGGGTAATGCATGACACTTCCGCGCCGCAAGTTCGTGCAACTGGCAGCCGGCGCTGCCGCGCTGCCGGTCGTTTTGGGCGGCGCCTTCGCTGCCGACTATCCGACCCGGCCAGTCAAGATCATTGCCGGCTTTCCCGCCGGCGGGGCGGTCGACGTAGTGGCGCGGCTGATCGCCGATTGGCTGTCGCGCTGCCTTAACGGCCAATTCGTGGTCGAAAACCGGCCCGGCGCCGCCAACAATATTGGCACCGAAGACATGATCCGTTCGCCGGCCGACGGCTATACGCTCCTCCTTACCAATCCGACCAACGTCATCAACGCGACCTATTACGCGCACCTCAACTACAACTTCCTGCGGGACAGTGATCCGGTCGCGAGCATCATGCGCGTGCCCAATGTCCTAGTGGTCGGCGCGGCCGTTCCGGTGCACAGCATTCCCGAATTTATCGCCTACGCCAAAGCCAATGCCGGCAAGCTTTATTACGCCTCGCCGGGTAACGGCACCTCGCCGCACATGTCGATGGAAATGTTTAAGCTGATGGCGCACATCCCGCTGAACAATATTACCTATCGCGGCATGAACGGCGGTGCCTATGCCGATCTCTTGAGCGGTCGAGTGCAGGCGGCTTTCGACAACTTGCCGGGCTCGATTGGCTTTATCCGCAACGGGCAATTCCGTCCGCTCGGCGTCACTACCACGACGCGCTCGGACGCGCTGCCCGATGCGCCGAGCATTGCCGAGTTCCTGCCCGGCTATGAGGTCAGCGCCTTTTATGGGCTCAATGCGCCGAAAGGCACGCCGCCGGTAGTCATCGGCATGCTGAACAAGGCGGTCAACGACGCGCTCGCCGATCCCGAAATGAAAAAGAAATTCGCCGATCTCGGCGGCATGATGCTTGGCGGATCGCCTTCGGATTTCGGCAAATTCCTCGCCGCCGAAACCGACAAATGGGCCAAGGTGATCCGCGACGCCGATTTGAAGCTGATGGAGTAGTTAGCCGGATATCCGCTATTGGCACTACTCTAACGTCTCGCTGTGCCTGCCTTGCGACGATTACTGGGGGCTAAACGGAAATCACGCGGACGGTGCTGGATCGCTTGGCGCGGTCCAATGCTGCGCAGTGGGGAACTCATATTCGCCGTCGTAATCGTAAATGTTCCGACGCCGCGGTTGCGGTCGTTCGTTCGGTTGCGGCAGCGATTGGCGCGTTGGCGACTCAGTCATCATCCCACTCCGTTAGTACGGATTAAAGTCTGGCCGGGTTTATTCCCGATCTTTCGACAACACGATATGATTGCCACGCTGAATACGACCTGAAATGCCACAGCAGAATTTGTTCACCTAGGTGAAATTCTCGTAATGCGTTCGAGGCAGGGCGCCGTCACGCACAACCGCGAGTGTGTTTGCTTTCCAGCCGTTATCGGGAACTAAGCGGACATGACGCAGACATCAGATTTCGTCTGCGCCCACAGGGGACGTTTTATTTATTCAGCGGCTATCTGTGCGGGGTAACGCAAGCGAGATGCAATCTTGCGTCGAACAAAATCAATATGGCTGCGGAGGTTGTACACCTGGTCCGAGAAGGTTAGCGGAAAATGGGTTTTGCTGACGGCATCCTCAATGCTCTCGATCTCGGCTTGTTTGTCGAGCAAATGCTTATGGTTTTCACTTGAATCGAACGAAGCCTCCAATGCCCTGAGTTGAGCATACCAGCGCAGAAGGCGCCGGCGTGTCATCCAATTGTAGCCCTGAGGCACAAAATGGAGCAACGGCAGCCCGATTGCTATTCCGGTCACCAGCACCGCGATGGCTCTTTGGACGTGGACGGATAGCCACATCGGCAAATGCCTTTGCATGAACGACGGGCCGTTTTTGTAAAAATCAATCGCGGTGGGGGCGACTGTATATTCTGCATCGAAGCCGTTGGGGTATTCACCGGGGCGATGAAAAAGGTCTGACCCGCCATGCACCTCTTTCATGGTTTGTAACAGGAGCTGGACGATTTCCGGGTGAAGATCGTTTCGGATTAAAACTTTTGATTTGGTCCCAATAAGCTGCACATCATTGGTCGGTATAACCCGCTCAATATCAATCGTGCCTTGAGGCAAGGTCATTCGTGCGAGATCGGGGAAAATTCGTGTAAAGGCCTCCGACATTGGAAAGCTCATTGGTCGCACGTCGGGATTCTTCAGGAAGGACTGGACAGCGGTCGCCTCTGGCACGCCGATAATCCACACCGCGTCGACCTGACCGTCTTTGAGCGCCTTGTCGGCATCGGATCCGGCGAAAGGCAAGAATGTGGCTGTTTCAGAATTTACGCCGCCCTTGCCCAGAACTTGTTCGGCCGTGTGCCGCGTCGCGCTTCCTACCGGTCCAACGGCAATGCGTTTGCCTTTGAGCTGTGCGAGCTGATCAATTTGTTCGTTCGCAGGATAAAAGATCCAAAATGGTTGATCATAGACGGTTCCTAACGAGAGCACGCCAGGTGTATGTTTTGCATCCGAAAGTCCCCCGGTCACGAAAGCGATCTCTACGTCGGAATTTGGATCCTCCAGCAGTTTGAGGTTTTCGACCGCGCCAGCAGTTTCGCGAAGTTCTAATTCGACATGCGAGCGCGCAAATATCTCTTGATATTGTCGTCCGTAATATTCGAAAGACGCGCCTTTAAAGGCCGTCGCCATGACGACCTTCGATGGCGGTGCGGGAATAAAGTAGATCAACGCCAGCGAACCAATGGCCACAATCCCAATAATCGCCGTCAATGCTCTGAATCTTTGCCAACGAATGAATTCCATAATGAATCCCTTCCACTGTCCCTTCTCTCATGGGAAGATAGGTCGGACCGCGGCTTCTGATGAAATCTTCGGGGGAGAACCTAACGCGATGATGGCTTCTTCATGATGCGCGACAGTGCGTCGCGGCAGCAGGATCTTTTTCATCCGGTTGTTGACTGCTGGATCCATTCCAGGATTTTTATATCCACACGCTCATATCCATTGGGGAACCACGTCCGATGGGCCGGCGGAAAAACTAAGATCGGCGCATGCGCCACCAGCGCAGTCACGGCTAAGAGAGTGAGACGGTTTTGATCGCTACCGAGTTTCATAAACACCTCCCGCCCACGAGGGCGCTCTGTTCCTCGAAGGCAGTTAAGCCCACTTCGTCCGCGACACATGTGACCTAGAGCACAGATCTGCATTTTTGCGCTTAAGTGACCGGCACCACTCAGTATTTTGCTTTCTGCACATGCGGAGTGCGTCACTAATCTCGGATCGCGCTTGGCATGGTCTGCCCGGCTGACCAGTCAAGATCGTCTTCATCGGCTGAAGCAAATTAAGGTGCAGATTAAGGTGCAGATTAAGGTAACTGTGCGCCTTTAAGACCGATTATCTTGGCCAGCGCAGCGAGTTGATCGTTTTGCTCGGCGACGCTACGGGCGAATTTGGCGGGCCCGCGCAGCGTCATGATCTGACCGGTATCAACCAGCCGCTGGGCAATAACGGGATCGTGCTGGGCAATGTCGCGGAGCTCGCCGGCGATGCTCTCGCGCAGGCTTTGCGGCATTTGCGGCGGCCCAAACAAACCGCCGGCGGTCTCCATGGTCAGCGCCGGATATCCGGCCTCGGCGGCGGTCGGCAGCTCCGGGGCGCCAAGCGCACGTTGCTTGCTGGTCACCAAAAGGACCTTGATGCGCCCAGCCCGCATCATCGGCTGCGCGGCCGCGAGCGAGCTCGAAAGGATCTGAATTCGGTCCTCGGCGAGATCGTTCGGAGCCTGCATGATGTCGCGATATGGCACTTTGGCAATCTGCAAGCCCATCGACTTGATGAAGCCGAAGATCAAAAAGTCCGAATTGCCGGTGGCCGCGGCGGCATTGAGTTTGCCCGGCTGCGCCCGCGCCAGCGCGATAAGGTCGTCCATCGTGCCAACATTGAGCGACGCCGGTACCGAGATCGCCAACACGGTGACGTAAATCTGGGCGATCGGCAGGACGTCGTGCGGATCGTAGGGTGGCTTCTCCTCATCGTAGAGGTGGACGAGAAATGTCGAGGCAGGGCCAAAGAACAGGGTGTGGTCGTCATGCGCGCCGAGGAAGGCGTTGAGCGCCACCAGGCCGTCGCCGCCAGGGCGGTTTTCGACCACGACCGGCTTGCCCCAGCGCGTGCTCAATCGATCAGCAAGCAGCCGCGCGGTTGTGTCCGTCGCGCTGGCGGCGCCGAAGGGCAGAACGAGACGAACCGTGCGGGACGGATAAGTCTGTTGCGCCAGTGCGCCGCTGATTGCCGTGGCTGCCGCCACAACGACAATCATGGCCGCGACGAGCGGCAGCATTGCTTTGTCCGAAGCCTGACGTGGCACCAGTCTTTCCCGGCAGCCGGTTTTCACTGTCCGGATCATGCTCTAACATCCGCGCGCTCGGAAAGAGGGGGGAACGCGTGGCGGGACGGATTGCGGACAAGGTCGCTCTTATAGTCGGGGCCGGCTGCGTCGGGCCAGGCTGGGGCAACGGGCGCGCCGCCGCGGTCCTGTTCGCACGCGAGGGCGCCAAAGTCTTCGCCGTCGACAAGAACGCCGACTCGATGACCGAGACAGTGGCGCGCGTTGGCAATGACGGCGAGATCACCACCCATGTCTGCGACGTGCTTTACGACGCGCAAGTGACTGCGATGACCGAGGCATGCCGCAAGAAATTCGGCCGCATCGACATTCTGGTTAACAATGTCGGTGGCTCGGCGGCCGGCGGCGTTGCGGAAATGCTCGAAGAAAGTTTCGATCGGCAGATCGACTACAACCTCAAAAGCGTTTTTCTGACGTGCCGCCACGTCATCCCGATCATGATCGCGCAGGGCGGCGGCGCGATTGTCAATACCGCATCGAGCTCGGGCATCCGCTACACTGGCTCGCCGCAGATCGGCTATGCTTCGGCCAAGGCCGCGGTGATTCAATTCTCGCGCGTCACCGCCGTGCAATATGCCAAGAACGGCATCCGGGTGAACACGGTGGTGCCGGGCCAGATGCACACGCCGATGGTCGAAGCGCGGCTCGCCAAACAGCGCACCGGTGGCGATGTCGAAGCGTTATTGAAATCGCGGGTGGCGCGGATTCCGCTCGGTTTCATGGGCGACGGCCGCGACACCGCGAATGCGGCGCTGTTTTTGGCTTCCGACGAGGCGCGCTTCATCACCGGAACCGAGATTGTCGTCGACGGCGGCATGACCGCGCGCTGTGATTGAACAAAATTCGCCATCCTGAGGTGCGAGCGAGGCGAGCCTCGAACGGTGATGCCGTCGCCCCTCGAAGGCCGTGGAGCTTGTCATCGGGCCGGCCACTCACCAGACCCGTTGGCGGCTACCTCAGGGTGCCGGTAAGAAGACTGATCGAGAGAAGCTGAGGATGCCCAATGCCCATTCGCCCTGACGACCTGACGCCGACCATAGCGCCGCCGGATCCAAATCCGAAAACGCCGAAATTGAAACTGCCGCCGCTCGCCTGCGACTCGCATTTCCATGTCTTCGGGCCGCACAGAAAGTTCCCCTACGCGCCGGACCGGCCGTTCACGCCGGCCGATGCGCCCAAGGAGGACCTATTTCGCCTACATGACTTTCTCGGCTTCCAGCGCGGTGTGTTCGTGCACTCGACCTGCCACGGCAGCGATCATTCGGTGCTCGTCGACCTCCTAACCGCGGCGGGCGGCCGTTATCGCGGTGTGGCTTTGCTTAAGGTCGATATGCCCGCCGCGGAGATCATGCGGCTCGACGGCGCCGGCGTGCGCGGGATTCGCCTACATTTTCATTTTGCCCATCTCGGCGCGCCGATGCCGCGCGACGACATGCGCAAAATCATCGCCGCGGTCGCGCCGTACGGCTGGCATGTCGCCATGCATCTCGGCGGGCAGGGGGTGGTCGAGCACTACAACTTCATCGCCTCCGTCGACGCGCCGGTCGTCATCGATCATATCGGCCGCGTTGACGTCGCCGAAGGGCTGAACGGCGCGGCATTCTCGGCGCTGCGCCGGCTTCTCGATCGTGGCAATGTCTGGGTGAAATTGTCCGGGACCGACCGAATCACCAAACAAAAATATCCTTATGCCGACGCGGTGCCGTTCGCCCGCGCGCTGGCCGATCACGCACCCGAACGCGTGGTCTGGGGCACCGATTGGCCGCATCCCAACCATAATGCGGTGCCGAATGACGGCGAGCTGGTCGATCTGATTGCAGAAATCGCGCCGGACGCGAAAACGCGCCAGCTTATGCTGGTGGATAATCCCGCCAAGCTGTTCGGGTTTTAGAATGGAGCCAGCGGGTAGATGACGCGGCTTTGAAGCCTACTGCGCCACCACGCCTTCCGGCGCGGTTTCGAGATTGAAGGCCGCGGCAAACAGCGCGCGCGTGTAATCGGTCTTCGGATTACGGAACAGTTCGGCAGCAGCGCCGGCCTCGACGATGACCCCGTGCCGCATCACCAAAAGCCGGCTCGCCAGGGCGGCGACCACGCGCAGATCGTGGGAAATGAACAGATAGGTCAGGTCCCGGCGCTTCTGTAAATCGCGCAACAGATCGACCATCTGCGCTTGAATCAGCATGTCGAGCGCGCTCGTCGGCTCGTCGAGTACGATGAAGCTCGGTTCTAGCACGATCGCGCGCGCCACCGCGATGCGCTGGCGCTGGCCGCCGGAAAATTCGTGCGGGAAACGAAACCGGGTGTCGGGATCAAGTCCGACGTCGTTGAGCGCCTGGATAACGCGCCGGTCGCGTTCCTCCTCGGTCATGTTGGGATGATGGACTTTTAGGCCCTCTTTGATGATCTCCGCAACCGACATGCGCGGCGACAGCGAACCATAGGGATCCTGAAACACGATCTGCATATTGTGGCGGAACGGGCGCATCTCCTTAAAGCTCAAGCCTTGAAGATTATTGCCCATGAACGCGATCAGTCCTTCGGACGAGATCAGCCGCAGGATGGCGCGGCCCAGCGTCGACTTGCCCGAGCCGGATTCTCCAACCACGCCGAGCGTTTCGCCCTTGCGCAACTCGATGCTCAAGCCGTCGCAGGCTTTGACATGGCCGACCACCTTGCGCAGCAGCCCCGCGGTGATCGGAAACCAGACCTTCAGATCGTTGGTTTGGATGACAATCGGTGCATCCGGTTGGGGCGGCGCCGGGTCGGGCTTTGGTTCGGCTGCAAGGAGCGCGCGCGTATAGGGATGTTCCGGAGAGTCAAAAACCCGCTCCACCGAGCCATGTTCGACGATATTGCCGTCTTTCATCACGCAGACGCGCTGCGCGATCTTGCGCACGATGCCGAGATCGTGGGTGATGAACAACAGCGACATGTGCAGGCGGGCCTGGAGCTCCTTCAACACCGCGATGATCTGCGCCTGCACCGTGACGTCGAGGGCGGTGGTCGGTTCGTCGGCGATGAATAGATCAGGCTCGTTGGCGAGCGCCATCGCGATCATCACGCGCTGTCGCTGGCCGCCCGACAATTGATGCGGATAGCTTTTGAGCCGCGTCTGCGGGTCGGGAATGCCGACCTGGGTCAGCATTTCGATCGTTCGCTCGCGCGCGGCCAGCCCGGTCAAGCCGCGATGCAGCAGTAAAATCTCGCCGATCTGCCTTTCAATTGTGTGCAGCGGATTGAGCGAGGTCATCGGCTCCTGGAATACGATACTGATGTCGTCGCCGCGCACGCGCTGCATCTCGCGCTCGTCGAGCTTAAGAAGATCGGTACCCTTGAAATTGATGGCGCCGGACGGATGCCGCGCCGCCGGGTAAGGCAACAGCTTGAGGATCGACAGCGCCGTCGCCGATTTACCGGATCCGGATTCGCCGACCAGCGCCAGCGTCTCGGCCTTGGCGATGTCGAACGAGATCCGATTCACGGCCAGCGTCTCGCGGCCGCCGGAGCGAAAGGCGATGGAGAGATCGCGGACGGAGAGGAGCGGTGTTGTCATGCGAATGTCTTGCGTGGATCGAAGGCGTCGCGGACCGCCTCGCCGATGAAGATCAACAGCGAGAGCATGAGTGCGACGGTGAAGAATCCGGTCAGGCCGAGCCATGGCGCATGCACATTGGCTTTGCCTTGCGACAGCAATTCGCCGAGCGACGGCGAGCCCGGCGGCAGGCCAAAGCCGAGAAAATCGAGTGCCGTAAGCGTCATGACCGACGATGACATGATGAAAGGCAAAAACGTCATCGTCGCCACCATGGCGTTCGGCAACAGATGGCGGAACATGATGACGCGATTGGAGACGCCGAGCGCGCGCGCCGCCTGGATATATTCGAAATTTCGGCCGCGCAGGAATTCGGCGCGCACGAGTCCGACGAGCCGCACCCAGGAGAACAATAAAAGAATACCGAGCAGTACGAAGAATCCAGGCACCAACACCGAGGAAATGATGAGGAGCAGATAAAGCTCCGGCACCGAGGTCCAGATTTCGATGAAGCGCTGGAACAACAGATCGGTCCAGCCGCCGAAATAACCCTGCACCGCGCCGGCGGCGATACCGATCACCGACGAGACGATGGTGAGGATCAGTCCGAAGAGCACCGAGATGCGGAAGCCGTAGATCAGCCGCGCCAGCACGTCGCGGCCCTGATCGTCGGTGCCGAGCCAGTTCATTTCCAGCGCGTCGCACGGCGTATAGCCGTTTTTAACGGCGAAGTCGCAATCGCGCTTGTTCAACAGCCAAGTCGGTTTTGAGGGAAATGCCGACGGCGGCCGATCATTGATCGTGTGATAGGAGAACCGGATCGGCGCCCAGATGACGGTAGCGTTGTGTTCGTCGAGAAAGTGCTGCAGGTAAGGATCGCGGTAGTCGGCGGCGGTGCCGAGCGTGTCGCCAAATTCCGTATCCGGATAGGTCACGAAAACCGGAAAGTAATTTTTGCCGTCGAAATGAATGAAAAGCGGCCGGTCGTTGGCGATGAACTCGGCAAACAGCGAGATAATGAACAGGGCAAGGAATAGCCAAAGCGATAGATAGCCGCGCCGGTTGGCTTTGAAGTTACGCCAGCGCCGAGCGTTCAGTGGCGAGAATTCGAAGCCCCGCGGCGGCGCGGTCACCCCCATCGGGCCGGCCGGCTCGACGTCCGGCTGCAGCTCATCACGGGCGAGCACGCTCTCCGGCAGCCTGATCTTTTCTTCGGCCTCAAGCTTGGCGTCCACCTCAGACCTCCCGCGTCTCAAAATCAATGCGAGGATCGATCCAGGTATAGGTGAGGTCGGAGATCAGGTTAACGACAAGGCCGAGCAGCGCGAAAATATACAGGGTGGCAAACACCACCGGATAATCGCGATTAAGCACGCTCTCGAAGCTCAGCAAGCCGAGTCCATCCAGCGAGAAGATGGTCTCGATCAACAAGGAGCCGGCGAAAAACGCCGCTACGAATGCGGCCGGGAAACCAGCGATCACCAAAAGCATCGCGTTGCGGAACACATGACCATAGAGCACTTGGCGCTCGGAACAGCCCTTGGCGCGCGCCGTGAGCACATATTGTTTGCGCAGCTCCTCGAGGAAAGAATTCTTGGTCAATAGCGTTATCGTCGCGAAAGCCGCCAAGCCCATCGAGGTTACCGGCAGCACCAGGTGCCAAAAATAATTGAGGATTTTCAGCCACCACGGGAATTGCGCCCAGCCGTCGGATACCAATCCGCGCAGCGGAAAGATCTGGAGGAACGAGCCGCCGGCGAACAGAACAATGAGCAGAATGGCGAACAGGAACCCCGGAATGGCGTAGCCGACGATAATTACGCCGGAGGTCCAGATATCGAATCGTGAACCGTCCTGCACCGCCTTGCGGATGCCAAGCGGAATCGAGATCAAATAGCTTATCAGGGTCATCCAGATGCCAAGCGATATAGAAACCGGCAGTTTCTCTTTGATCAGCTGCAACACGCTGACGTCGCGGAAATAGCTCTTGCCGAAATCGAAACGTATGTAGTTCCAAAGCATAATGAAAAAGCGCTCATAGGCCGGCTTGTCGAAGCCGAACTGTTTCTCGAGGCTCTTGATGAATGCCGGGTCGAGCCCCTGCGCGCCACGGTATTTGGAATTGACCTCGGCTTGCGCGCCGCTTGCCGCGCCACCGCGGGCGCTGAAGTCGCCGCTCGCCGAGCCGGAAATCCGCGAAGTGGCACCGGTATCGGCGCCGGAGAGCTGTGCAATCACGCGCTCCACCGGTCCGCCGGGCGCAAATTGAACCACGGCAAACGAAATCAGCATGATCCCGAAAATGGTGGGGATCATGAGCAGTATGCGGCGGATGATATAAGCGGTCATGCGTGTGTCAGCGACCCGGCATTGCCATGAAAGACTTGACACGGAACTTATTCCGGTTCCGCGGCGGCAACCGAAACCGTAAGGCTGAAAGCGGACGTCTGCGTTTCCTCAAGGCGCCAGCATAAAGGCACGGGAGGCGGCGACAAGTGTGACGATCAACCCCTGAGCTTGATTTTCGCTCCTTTATCGGTCTCATACCACCAAATGTCTGGAATGCCGCGAAAATATCGCGGCTGCGCCGGGGGGCGGCCGAACACGTCCCAATAGGCGATCCAGTGCGACGCCTTGTACCAATTCGGAATCCAGTAACGGCCAGAGCGGATTACCCGGTCTAGTGCGCGGCAGGCGGTCACCAGGGCCGGTCGCGACGGCGCCGCGATGATCATCTCGATCAAGGCATCGACCGCGGGGTCGGCGATGCCGGCGAGATTGTTGGATCCTTTGAGCGCAGCAGATTGCGAGGAGAAGAATGAGCGAAGCGAATCTCCCGGGGTCGACGAAAAGCTGAACCGGTCGATGGTGATATCGAAATCGAAGTCGTCGCGGCGTGCGCGATATTGCACCGGATCAACGATGCGCAGGCTCGCATCGATGCCGAGCGCCTTGAGATTGCGGATGAACGGCATGTGATGCGGCTGGAACGACGGCTCGTCGATCAGAAATTCGATTGTGAACGGCGTGCCGTCCGGCAGCACGCGCTTGGCGTTCTGGATCGGGTAGCCGGCATCAGTGAGAAGTTGCGCGGCCTTGCGTAGGAGCACGCGATCCTCGCCGGAACCGTCGGACACCGGCGGCGTGTACGGCTTGCCGAACACTTCTGCGGGCAATTGGGCGCGGAATGGCTCGAGCAGCACCGCCTCCTCGGGACTGGGTTCGCCCTGCGCCATCATGTCGGAATTCTCAAACACCGAGACGGTGCGTTTATAGGCGCCGTACATGATGGTTTTATTGGTCCACTCGAAATCGAAGGAGTCGTTAAGCGCTTCGCGCACGCGTGGATCGACGAATTGCCGCCGCCGCGTATTGATGAACCAGCCTTGCGCGCCCGAGGGCGTATCGTCCGGTATTTCGCCGCGTAGAACGCGCCCGTCTTTCACGGCGGGAAAATCGTACCGCGTCGCCCAGAATCGCGAAGTGAACTCCTCGCGGAACAGATAAGACTGTGCGGAGAAGCCTTCGAAAGCCACGTCGCGATCGCGATAATATTCGAAGCGCAGCGTGTCGAAATTATTCTGGCCGCGGGTGACCGGCAGATTGGCGCCCCACCAATCCGTCACGCGCTGATATTCGATAAAGCGGCCGGGCTCGAAGCGGCCGACTTTATAGGGTCCCGAGCCCAGCGGAATGTCCAAAGTCGACTGGTCGAAGGGGCGCGTCGCGTAATAGGCGCGCGAAAAAATCGGCAAACCGGCAACGAACAGCGGCACGTCGCGCGCGCGCTTGGGCGCGAAGGTCACCGTGACGCGCGTATCGTCATCGGCTTGGGCGCCAAGAAAATCGCGCAGCAATTGGTTGATCAGCGGATGGCCTTTCTCTTTCAAAATGTTGAGCGAGAACGCCACGTCTTGCGCGGTCAGCGGCGAGCCGTCGTGGAACTTGGTGCCGGTGCGGATGAAGAATTGATAGACGAGACCGTCGGCCGAGCGGCGGACTTTTTCAGCGGCAAGGCCGTACATCGCATCAGGCTCGTCACCGGAGCGGACCATGAGCGAGGCGAAGGTCAGCTCCATGCCTTGGGCGGCGTCGCCCTTGAGGATGAAGCTGTGGAGCGAATTGAAGGTGAGGAAATTCTGATTGTAGAGGCGATCCGGGCCGACTTGCGAAAACATCCCGCCCTTGGGCGCACTCGCATTGACATAGCGAAAATGCGGGAAGTCGGGCGGATAGGCGAGGTCGCCGAAGGCCGAGAGCCCGTGCGACTCGATCATCTCGGCGGCGCGAGCGAAAGATACGCCACGATCGGCGGCGCGCAATCCGGCAACAGCGCTGGCGACGATCTTGAGCATCGCGCGACGGGTGGACGAGGTCATGCGTGTTGCCGAGCTGGTTTGCCGCTTTACTGCGCTCTGAGCGTGTTCGTCACTGCGAGGAACGTAAGCGGCGAAGCAATCCAGGGCGAATGGATCGAAACTCTAAGATTGCTTCGCCGCGGCGCGCAATGACGGGTGAGCTCGCCGGGAAACGAATTATCCCGCCGTCTTCGCCGCTTTGTCGGCGTCCCACCACCACACCGTCGGGAATGCCGCGCGGCCGTATTTCGGCATCGGATCGGGATGGCCGAAACGGTCCCAGCGCGCGGTACGCACTTTGCCGTAAGTCCATTGCGGAACGACATAGTGGTTCCACAACAGGATGCGGTCGAGCGCGTGCGTGGCGGCTTCGAGATCGGGGCGGTTCTTGGCAAAGATAATCTGATCGATCATGGCGTCGACCGCCGGGTTCTTAATTCCGATCATGTTCAGCGACCCCGGCTGGTCCGCGGCTTGCGAACCCCAATAACCGCGCTGTTCGTTGCCTGGTGTGAGCGACTCGGCCCAGGCAAAGGTGATGATGTCGAAATCCCAGTTGCGCAGCCGATTTTCGTATTGCGCCTCGTCGACGGTACGCACCGCGACCGTGATGCCCAGCCGCTCAAGCGATGGCTTGAACGATAAAAACACGCGCTCGAAGCTTGGATCGGCGGCCAGCAACTCCACCGAATAAGGTTCGCCGGTTTTCACATTGACGAGTTGCTGATCGCGCACCTCGTAGCCGGCATCCTTCAAAAGGCGCAGACCCTCACGCAGATTGGCGCGGATCTGTTCCGGGGTGCTGTTGACCGGATTGGTGTAGGGCTTCTTGAACACTTCCGGCGGCACCTTGTCGCGAACGCTTTCCAAAAGTTCGAGTTCGCGCCCGCTCGGCAGCCCACTGCTGGCGAGCTCGGTGCCTTCAAAGTAGCTTGCGATGCGCTTGTATTGATTGAAAAAAATCTGTTTGTTCATTTCCTCGAAATCGAACGCGTAATTGAAGGCGAGCCGCAAGCGCGGGTCCTGGAATTTCGGCCGCCGGATATTGAAGGCAAAAGCCTGCATCACGCCCGAATTGCGGATCGGGAATTCCTCAAGCAGGACGCGCTTGTCGCTCACCGCCGGGAAATCATAGGCGGTGGCCCAATTCTTAGCACTGTTTTCGTTACGCCAATCAATGTTGTCGGCCTTGAACGCTTCGAGGGCGACGGTGGTGTCGCGGAAATAGAGGAAATGCACCTCGTCGAAATTGTTGGCGCCGACGTTGACGTTGAGGTCGCGCGACCAATGATCCTTCACGCGTTCATAGACGATGTCACGGCCAGCGGCGAAATCTTTGATGCGATAGGGCCCGCTGCCGAGCGGCGGCTCCAGCGTGGTTTCGCCGATATTGCGCTGCTTGCCATTCTTGTCGGTGCCTTCCCACCAGTGCTTCGGCAGCACGGTGATCTGGCCGATGATTTGCGGCAGTTCGCGATTGCCCGGCGCGTCGAAGACGAAAGTCACCTCGCGGTCGCCGGTCTTCTCCGCTTTCGCGACATGTCGGTAATATGCCGATAGCTGCGGGCTGTATTTCTTGAGCGATTCAAAAGAAAAAATCACGTCCTCGGGCGTGATCGGCTTGCCGTCGTGCCATTTGGCCTGCGGCCGCAACCGGTAGGAGACCGAGGAGAAGTCCGGCGGAAAGCTTACCGCCTCAGCCACCAGGCCGTATTCGCTTGAAATTTCGTCGAGCGCCGAGACCGATAGCGTCTCGTAGAGAAGATCGACGCCGGTGGCGAGCGAACCTTTAACGCCGGCTACCGCGGTGTTGAAATTGTCGAACGTGCCGATGGCGATTTGCCGCGCAGTCCCGCCTTTGGGGGCACTGGCATTGACGTATTCGAATTGCTTGAAGCCCGGCTGATATTTCAGGTCGCCGTATAATGACAGGCCGTGCCGCCAGGTCTTGTCCTCGGCCAGCGCCGGCCCGATCCAGTCGGGTAAAGGCAGCCGCCGCGCGGCCATCGCGAGAAGCGCAGATTTCAGCACGGATCGGCGGTTCACCTGATACTCCTCAAGTAAGCTGGAACGCATGTTGCGCGACATTATTGTGCCTTTTGCATTGTGACACCAGCGTGCTGGTGTGCACCGCGACGAAAAGCACGGGCGGATTGCGCCCGTAAATTGAGACCAATGTCGCGGCCCCTCACGGCCCATGTTTGGGGCCATGTTCAGTTCGGGGGCATGTTCAGTTCGGGGGCATGTTCAGTTCGGGGCCATGTTCCGTTCGGGGCCTTGTTCGCCGCCTTTGCCCACCGCCTTTGGGTCTGTCAGCCAATCCTAATGATTGGCGGGAGCGGACCCAGTCGACTGTGCCGGTGCGCCACCGGGCGCCGGATTTGCGGGCGCTGGATTTGCGGGCGCTGGATTTGTGGGCGCTCCTGCGGGTGGATTCGATCCTGCCCCCGTGGTCGAGGGTGGCGTGGCGCTGGCATCCTGCGGTTTTGGCAGCGGCACCGGATTGGGCGAGAGCGTGTCGAGATAGGCGATCACGTCGGCGCGCTGCTTATCGTTCGACAGACCAGCAAAGGTCATCGCGGTGCCCGGCGCAAACGCGCTCGGTTTAATCAACCAAGTGTTGAGTGTGGCGAAATCCCAGGTGCCATTTTTCGATTTCAGGGCGGACGAATAATTAAAGCCCGGCGCGGCGGCGATCTTGCGCCCGACTACGGCGTAGAGATCCGGCCCGATCTTCGGTCCTTGGCCCTCCTGGAAGTTGTGGCAGGCTTGGCACTGCCTTGCCACATCTGCGCCGCGCTCAGCAGACGCGCTTGCCAGCAAGTTTTCGATCGGCACCGGCGCCGGCGCCGCAGGAGCCGCGGCGCCTTGCGTCGGCTGCTCCTCTTTGACCGCTACCTCATAGCCGGGCTTGGCTGGCGTCTCCGGGGTAAAAATGGCTCCGGCCGCAATGCGCATGGCGACAAGAACAAGGCAGGTGCCCAGCAAGGCGCCGAGGACCTTATTGAGTTCAAACGAATTCATTGGTTGATCGCTCCGCAGGCGGGCGCCGTGGTGCGGCGGTGTTGGGCGGCGCACAAATAGCCGGTTTGCTGCGCCGGTTGCAACCCGTATAAGCCCGCTCGTGAGGGACTGTGCGCCGCGATGGCTAACGTTCTGATTTTGATTCCCGCCCGAATGGCCGCGACCCGGCTGCCCGGCAAGCCGCTCGCCGAGATCGCCGGAGAGCCAATGATCGTACATGTCCTGCGCCGGGCGCAGGAGGCCGAACTCGGCCCGGTTGTGGTCGCCACCGACTCGCGCGCCATCGCGGCGGCGGTCGCGAAGGCCGGCGGGGAGGCGGTACTCACGCGCGCCGATCACGCTTGCGGCTCCGACCGGATTTTCGAGGCGCTCGGGCAGGTGGATCTGCAGCGCCGTGCCAAGGTCATCGTCAATCTGCAAGGCGATTTGCCGACGATTGCGCCAGCGGCCATCGCCGCCGCGCTCACCCCGCTCGACGATGCGGCCGTGGACATCGCCACGCTTGCCGCCGAGATCAAGGCGCCCGAGGAAGGCCGCGACCTCAATGTGGTGAAGGTCGTCGGCACGCCGATTGCGCCGCGGCGGCTGCGGGCGCTGTATTTTACCCGCGCCACCGCACCGGCAGGCGAAGGACCACTCTACCATCATATCGGGCTCTACGCGTTCCGCCGCGCCGCGCTGGAGAAATTCGTCAAAATGCCGCCATCGCCACTGGAGCGGCGCGAGAGGCTCGAACAACTCCGCGCGCTTGAAGCCGGGATGCGCATTGACGTCGCGCTGGTCGATACCGTGCCGCTCGGGGTCGACACGGCGGAGGATTTGGAAAAGGCCCGCGCCGTGCTAGAGCATGATCGGGAAAAGCGGAAACCGGTTTTTCCAAAAGATCATGCTCCATCAAAAAGTTAGAGCAACAAGCAATTTGACCCAGATGGATTGTGTTGTGGTACGGCGCGTATGAGCAAACGCAAGGAGATGCCGACCAAGAGCGGGAAAAAACGCGCCATTGCGTTCCAAGGCGAGTCAGGCGCCAACTCGCATATTGCATGCAAACAGGCCTATCCGAATTACGAGCCGCTCCCTTGTGCCACCTTCGAAGACGCCTTCGCTGCGGTACGCGGGGGCCGTGCCGCGCTGGCGATGATTCCGATCGACAATTCGGTCGCGGGACGCGTCGCCGACATTCATCACTTGATGCCGGCCTCGCAACTGCACATCGTTGCCGAATGGTTCTTGCCGGTGCAGCACCAGCTCATGGCGCCGCGCGGCGCGACACTGCGGACGATCCGGACGGTCGAGAGCCACATCCACGCGCTCGGCCAGTGCCGCAACATGATCCGCAAGCTTGGCGTCAAGCCGGTGGTGGCCGCCGATACCGCCGGCGCGGCGCGCGAAGTCGCCGAAGCGGGCGACATCACGCGGGCGGTCTTGGCGACCAAGCTGGCGGCTAAAATCTACGGCCTTCGCATTCTCAAAGAGGACGTCGCCGACGCCAAGCACAATACCACGCGTTTTATCGTTCTCGCCCGCGAGCCAAAATGGGCAAGCCGCAAGGAAAAACGCATCGTCACCACTTTCATTTTTCAGGTGCGCAACATTCCAGCCGCGCTTTACAAGGCCTTGGGCGGCTTCGCTACCAATGGCGTCAACATGACCAAACTGGAAAGCTATATGGTCAATGGCAGCTTCGCCGCCACGCAATTCTACGCCGACGTTCAGGGCCACCCGAAACAGCGCGCGCTTGAGCTGGCGCTGGAGGAGCTCGAGTTCGTTTCGCAGCCGAAGTCGCTGAAAATTCTCGGAGTCTATCCCGGGCACCGCTTCCGCGACACTTTCAGGTAGACTGTGGCGCCGAATGCCACGTGGCGCCGGCTTTCGTGAATTGTGATTTCACCCGTCAAGGAAACAAAGCCGATGAGCAACGAGGAAGCCAAGGTCCGGCGGACACTGCAGCTGCGGTTTACGCTGCCGACTTCAGATTCGACGCAGCTTGTCGCCATGATCAAAGCCGCGACGCCGTTCTATCAGATGTTCGGCAAGGCCGAGGTCCGTCTCTTACAGAACGTCGACGATCACACCAAGTTCGTGCAGGAAATCGAATATGAGGCGCGGGAGGATTGGGAACTAAACCGCCAGCGCATCGCCAGCGATCCGCGCATGCAGGTCTATTTGCAGACCTGGCGCAATCTGTTTCCTGGCGCGCCCGAGATCGACGTCTATCAGGATGTGTGAAGGCGCCGTTGGTAGGTTGGATAACGGGCGACCGAAGAGAGCTTCTAACAGTCTATTTCTGCTGCTTGCGCGTAGGGCTTGCAGCTTTGGTAAGCAAGCAGCGGTAGTTCGAGCCGCACAATCTGGCCTGGGCTGCCCTTGATGAACTCCACCTGGGCGCCGAGATCATGTGCAATGCTTCGCATCAGCCGCGCGCCGGCTCCATTCGCTGGCCGGTCCGTTGCGGCAAAATCCAAAGGCGCTCCTATACCGTCATCGCTAATCTCAATGAGCAAGCCCGCCATTTCTGCGTGCTTGCAAGAGATGCAAATCGTTCCCGACTGATCGAGCGGATGGGCGTGCCTTATGGCGTTGACCAGGGCCTCAGCTACGAACAAGCCGATGGCGGCCGCCTGTTTGGCGGAGACAGTCGTCTCTCCCTCAAAGCTGCACTCGATTTTCGTCTGCTCGGGATTGGTAAGCGAGCAAGTCGCGGCATCCGTTATCTCGCGCAGATAAGCGCAGAGCTCAACGGCGCCGCGATGATTGGTATTCATTAGCAACCGATGCAGGCAACCCACGGCATCTATTCGCAGCGACATCTGCTGCAATAGGCGCTCGATGTATTCGATGTTCGGCCGTGCGTCCGCCGTCAGCGTCAAAAGTTCGCGCCGTATCAGCCCGGCGATGATCGACAGATTGTTTGCAATGCGATGATTGGCTTCGAGTACCGGGTCGGCGGCAGGGATCAATTCTACAGTGGAAATGCTATCGACTATGTGCCCTGGCATGACTGAGCCTCACCTTTCAGCCTGCGCACAAACAAGTTATTAACAAATCAGGCGAGTGAAATTGACTTTAATCAAAAACAATCCGCGCACGTGGTTTTGCGCAGCCCAGGAAACCAGCGTCTACCCCTTAAGAGGCAGGCTTTTTCGGATCATGCTTCAATACCAAATGGTAAACGGCCGATACCAAATGATTGAGACGCGATACCAAGGCTCGATGAAAACTTGAGAACTGCTTGTCCGGGCGGGAGAGATTGTCAGTTTATCGCGCGCAGCATGGCCTGTCGGCACGGTCGGCCGACATCGCCCATCGACGTGGCCCAACATGATTAACGAGTTTTGATTTCGATCAAATACACGCAAGGTTCAAGTTGATTGAGTCTGAAATTAGCGCCCCGGTTTTTGGTCTCCAACCTCCGGTCAGCGCTAGTGGCCCCGGACATCCCCATCCCCCGAACCCCCTGTCCGGGGCCACGCGTCCGCAGCTTCCGACCAGATATGCCGCTCGATTGAATGGTCACCCGCTGCAGCCGGAACATGCAAACCGACTGTCGTGGCCAAATTGTGCGCTGCACTGGGCTAAATTCCGGCTGTCCCGGTGAATCGGAGACTCGGAGTCCGGACGACAGATGATGAGAGCTTCCGCTACGCTTCATCCGTCGTCCGTCATCCGTCCTCTATTCTCCGCTTCAAAAACTGCGATCTCCGGCGGTTTGCCGGTCAGCCCCAGTTCGCTCCAGCGCGACACCACGCGATCATAAGTGCTCTTGTCCAGCTTGGTGCGCGGCGAAAATGTTTTGATGTGTCGGTAATCCATGCAGGCGTTGATCAGCGCCTTCGAACCCCAGGGGCGGATTTCCGGCGGATTAAGGCTCGGATCAAGAAACGTGCTCCAGGTCTCGCGCAGGATGTCGATCGATTGCGCCGGACGCGAGCGTGTGGCCATGGCCCATAACACCTGGCCGACATTGGTCGGATCGATGTCGTCATCCACCACGATGACATATTTGCCGAAATAGGCGCCGGCCGTGCATTGCGCCGCGAGCGCCATCACTTGCGCCGCGTGTCCGGCATACATTTGTTTGATCGCGACAACGGTCATTCCCCAGCCGGCCGCTTCCGGAATCGACCACACGCCTTGGATGCCCGGTACGCCAAGCTTTTGCAGATCGGCCCAAATGCCCGCCGAGCGCGCCGCCGCCCAGAACAGCCCGCATTCATTCGACGGTCCGTCGGCCATCAGCGCGCAGGTCAGCGTCGGATTGTTGCGGTAGCGCAGCCGCTCGACGCGCATATAGGGCGTCGCGCCACTTGGCCGTCCGTAATAGCCGGTGAATTCGCCGAACGGGCCTTCGGCGAAGGTCTCATCCGGATAGAGATGACCTTCGAGGATGATCTCGGCATGCGCGGGCAGCGGCAGGCCGGTGAGATCGGAGGTAAACAGCTCAATCGGCGCGCCCTTGATGCCGGAATAATATTCATACTCGCTTTCGGTTTTCGGTAGGCTGGTCGCGCCAACGAGGAAGAGCAGCGGGTCGATCCCGTATGCCGCCGCGATCGGTGCCGGCTTGCCGAGCTTCCACCACTTGTCGCGGTCGGCGCCGGCGTCCTTGCCGGGAGACGTGTAAACGCCAATCTCGCGTGGTCCTTTGATCATCATCCGGTAGGTGCCGACATTGACGCGGCCGGTCTCCGGATCCTTGGTGATGACGGCGTCGTTGGTGCCGAGATAAAGACCGCCATCGAGCGGCCACATCCGCTGCGCCGGAAATTTGCGGATGTCGATAGCCTCGCCTTCGACGACGTTCTGGCTCGAGACGGCGCGCTCGGCGGGCACTTCGACGGGCGCCATTTTGCGCCCGAACTTGTTCTGCAGCAGCTTGACGGCTTTGAGCGGATGGTCCACCGGCGCCTCGCCGATCATCAGGCAGAAGCGCGACAAGTTGCAGCCGATCATGTTGTAGAGGACCTTGTGGCCGGGATGGCCTGTGATGTTCTCGAACAACAAAGCAGGGCTCTTGGTCAGGCCGACCAGATAGGTGATATGCGCTGCTTCGAGCTCCGGGCTGACTTCGGCCTTGATGCGCTTGAGTTCGCCCATTGCCTCGGCTTTCTCGAGCCAGGCGTCGAGCTCGCTGGCGTTGCGCCGGCCATCGCCGGGATGCGCTTTCGGCTGCTCGAGCGTTGTGGCGTTGTCGCCGGGTCGCACTGACATTTCCATGACACCGCTCCGTGATCTGACTTAAGCGCTGCGGCCGAAGAGCTCTGGTGCGCGCGCACGCCTAGGGGTAGCGTTTGCACCATGATTTTCGGCTTGTTGGCGCTTGCAAGCGCCGCCATTTTCTTCGGAGCGGCATTCTACGTCAATTTTGCCGAGCAGCCGGCGCGGCTTGATCTCGATGACCATGCGTTACTGGCCGAATGGAAACCCGCCTATAAACGCGGCTTCCTTATGCAAGCGCCGCTTGCCGTCTTCGGCTTTGTCCTGGGAATTCTGGCGTGGTGGCAGACTGGCGTTTGGCTCTGGTTTATCGGGGCGTTGGTTCTGCTCGGCAATTGGCCTTACACCCTCTTGGTCATCATGCCGACCAACAACAGGCTGATGGCTACCGATCCGGCGCAGGCAAATCCCGAAACGCGCCGCCTCATCAAAAAATGGTCAAGCCTGCACGCGGTTCGCACCGGGTTTGGTCTTGTCGCGACATTGATCTTCATCGCCGCGTCAGTGCGCTGATCTGCGGACGCGCACTGGAACAAGCGCAAGCGTCCTATTAGAACGCGAGCGCTCGCTACCGCGCTTCAACTATAGAAGCGGTCAGTAGCGATACCAGCCGTTTGGCCAATAAGGATACGGACAATACAAGCTGTAATATTGACACGGAAATGCCCACGGATAGAGACGGACACAACCGTAATAGCCGCAACTATACGGGGGATACGCCCGCAGATGAGTACGCGCACAACCGTAATGGCCGCAGGCGGCAGCGGTCACAATGCTGTTGTCAGCCGCGCCGCTCATTGCTGCTGGCGCGGCAAACATGGCGTTGGCTGTGCCGCCCCAAATTCCGCCACTGACTAAGATGGCCGCTAAGGCCGCGATTGATCTCTTGCTCACTGCTTTGTCTCCGGCACCTTAAAAAGGCGGTGCGAATCGATGAGCCTGGACATTTAGACGACGTTGCAAACGACGCTGCAGACCAGGATTTGCCTCCGGTAGAATGGGTTCAGGCTCACTTTGGACGGCGATAATACCTGAATCCCTCATGTCCGCTTGAAATCAACAAGCGACGTACCGCCATCTCGAGCCGCCGTGTCGAGCGATACTAAAAATTGCCTCAGCTGCCCGGCGGCGCCTTGGTCGACATCGGTGCCGCCGTTCTCCCGTTGGGGTGACCGCGTAAAATATGCAGTGTTTGCGCGACAAAGAGATGAATCTATATTCAATTCTTGCTGAAAATCGACTCAAATCCACTTGTTCTGACGGGCCATCGTGATTCGAGGGTAGCAAATGGGAAGTCAGAGAGTATTGCTCGCTCCTGCCGTTCGCGGCCGCCCCTTCGCTAGGGGAAATGGCGGACGCCGGCCGGGATCAAGGAATCGGGCTTCGCTAATCTCCGCTGCTTTGTTGCAAGGAGAAAGAGAAGAACTGTTGCGCAAGGCGATCGAGCTCGCAAAGGCAGGCGACGTTGCAATGCTCAAGTTCTTGCTCGCTCGAAGCTTGCCGCGCGAGCGCCTGATTACGATTGATCTGTCGGAAATGAAATTTGCCGATGATGCGGTTGAGGCCATGAACCGCATCATGCGCGCGATATGCGAAGGAACGATCAGCCCAAGTGAAGGAGCGGAGTTAGCAAACGTGGTGAACTCCTATGCCCGGCCATTGATTTGGCGGATCTCGTGAAGCGGATGGAAGTCCTGGAGGCGCGGATGAACGCGACCGAATAACATGTATCAGACCAGATCAAGACAAATCGCTCGCCTGACAAAACTGGGTTCGACCTACGTCGCGAAAAGGACGGCCGTAGAGGAAAAATGGCAGGACGTCCGCAAGGGAGCGGTCTTACATGCAACTGTGCTCGCTTTTCTAGTTCGCCATGGAAAACCAAAAATAGGCGAACCGTTATCGGATGCGTGCCAGCGCGTCAGCGAGTCGAAGGTGTGGAAAGCATTCCGCGATCAGTTTTTCACGTCGCCGCCCCCTGCCTACCGATACGCCCGAGTGCGCCGTGGAAAACCTTTTGACCCTTACAGTCGTGGTAGTGTTTTGGTAATCGGCGAACCACTTCGTCCATAAGTGATCATGTGTATCTACTGAGCGCGTCAGCTGATGACCCTGACCTAAGTCAAGGCCGACGACTGATCGCTCACCCCCCTGTCCCCAGCGCCACGATCAGAACGGACAGGCAGAGCCGAATTGCGATAAAACGAAGGCGTATCTGTTGATATTTTCTGCTCAGAAAAGCAGCTTGAGGGTAACCACGCCGACGCTATGCTTGCTCGGTTGGGCTGGCATCGTGGGATCAAACCCTGCGCTTGGGCTTAACTCCTCTCAACCACCAAATCAGAATTGCGGCGACGACAACAACGGCGAGCTACTTCCCAACGACTTCGAACAACAACCCAACCATGCCGAGGCAGATGATAAGCCAGAACAAGAGCATCGTGATTTCGGGTTGCGCTTGAGCTTGCGCCGCACGTTTTCGTACGGATACCGGTTCAAAATCGGTTGGCATGATCTACCGCCTCCCAGAATGACTTAGTCACCCTTAAACGAAAGCCTCTTTAGAGATTTTGACATCGATCAAAGACGCCAATCGCGATCTGCTGTTGAGTTTATGAGCCGCGCCTTCCGTGGCTGGTGGCGCGGTACTTCTTCAAACGTTCTCCAAAACGACCTTGGGCCACCCGTTCGTGGCCCAATCTTTAGCCACAGGAGAGATTGAAGGGGGGCGCTGCCCTATACCCCCCAGGCACTGTGACCCAGGTCACAAGTAAAAAGGCACAGACAGAAGTAATTTATATTCGAGCGAAGTTCAGCCGTAGCGCCAGCAGGGCAACTTCAGACACTGCAATACACAGGCCTGGGAGGGGCTTCGCTTGCCTCCACAAATTGCCGGGCTCTCAGCTACCTGAAGAAATCTCCTGGCCTTATAACAGGCCATTCCCCTTCCATCGCT
>Ga0306925_10000097_pt1 | contig 47390 bp, 39 predicted proteins | sample flu12Cox44000176_FD_203755 | JGI IMG/M metagenome (GOLD analysis project Ga0306925, IMG submission 203755) | Lab enrichment of tropical soil microbial communities from Luquillo Experimental Forest, Puerto Rico - flux8day.12C.oxic.44.000.176 (v2)... | ecosystem: Environmental > Terrestrial >... | reverse complement strand
GTACCTGGGCGAGAAGCGTGCTGCCGGTCGGGATGCGAATTGTTTCCGCCATCTCCGGCCGGAGAAACTGCGGCGCCAGTCCGGTGTATTCCGGCGGCGTCACCCAGATGTCGAGGCTCGCGGCGATCGCGGCTGGTCCTCTCGCGACAGTCGGCGCCACGGCTCGGATGAGGCGATCGCGCCAATCGGTCCCAGCGTCGACAGCGCCAATTAACAGCAGCATCGCCAGCAACGCCCGCAGCCCCCACGGATCGTGTGCCGCAAGCCCAGCATGTGGAATCCCGATCCGCAGCCGGCGGGTTGCCGCCTCCATGCGCCGGAGATGCACCTGCCACAGCCCTGCCGCCTGTGGGTCGAGCGGCCCGCTCGGCCGATCGGCGAGCGTCTGCAGCGGCCGATGTTGCAAGCCGCTCGCTTGCTCGATGCGACGGCGGGCAGCGAAAAAATCCGGGACGAAGAGCTTGCGGAATGCCGCAGCCAGAGTGACCACAAAGGCAGCGCCGAACACCAGCAGCACAGACGCGTGCAGCAAGCCCGGCAAATTAGGTAGGAAATCGAACAACGCGACCGCGAGGAAGCTGCCGAGCACGGCGAGCGCCGGCCAGCAGCCGGGCCAGACCCGCTCCCACAACAGCGCTGCGCGCGCGAGGCGCAGCCGCATAGCGAACAAGGCTCCATGGGTTGTCGAGCGGTTGGTCATGCGGCACCTCGCTTCCGCGCCGGCTCTTCGGGAAGATCGGAGAGCCATTCGGGAATGCTATCCAAGGACAGCAGCGCATCATAGCCCGGTCGCGCCCGAATGACCGCAAAACGGTCGCCGGAGACCAGCACTTCGGGCACTAACAGTCGGCTGTTGTAGGTGGTACTCATGACCGCCCCATAAGCTCCTGCCGCGGTGAGGGCCACGAGGTCGCCTTCAGTGAGCGGCGGCAAGTCACGGTCGACCGCAAAGGTATCCCCGGTCTCACAAACCGGCCCGACGACGTCCGCTGGCGCAAGCGAAGCGCCTGCCGCAGGAAGGCGAACCGGGACGATGTCGTGCCACGCATCGTAAAGCGTCGGGCGGATCAAATCGTTCATCGCCGCGTCGACGATCACAAAGCGCTTCGTGGTGCTCGCTTTGACGTAAACGACTTGGGAAACCAGCAGGCCGGCCGCCGCCGAGAGCACTCGTCCCGGCTCAAACGCAAGGCTGAGGCCAAGCGAACCGAAAATTTCCCGTACGAGACGGGCGTAACTTGTTGGCTCCAACACGCGCTCGTTGCGGTAGCGGATCCCGATGCCACCGCCGAGGTCCATTCGGGTAACGGGTAGGCCGCTCCCACGCAAATCGAAAATGAGCTCGGCGACTCGATCGAAGGCACGCCGGTACGGTTCGAGATCGGTCAGCTGCGAGCCGATATGGACCGCAAGCCCGACCGCCTCGATTCCGGGGAGCTCACCGGCGATGCGGTAGGCTGCAACCACTTCGGCCAGTTCGATACCGAATTTGTTTTCTCCCCGGCCTGTAGCGATCTTGGCATGGGTGTGTGGATCGACATCGGGGTTGACCCGGATCGCGATCCGCGCGGTCCGGCCCATTGTACCGGCGACCTCACTCAACCGATGGAGTTCCGGTACCGACTCGACATTGATTTGATGGATGCCGGCTGAAAGTGCCGCCGCCAGCTCGGCCGGCGTTTTGCCAACCCCGGAGAAGACGATCCGCTCGGGCGGGATGCCGGCAACGAGCGCACGACGCAGCTCGCCTTCGGAGACGACGTCTGCTCCTGCGCCGAGCTTGGCAAAATGCCGGAGGACAGCGAGGTTGGAGTTGGCTTTCACCGCGTAGCAGATGAGCGGGTGTTCCGGGATGAAAGCCTCGGCAAAGCGGCGATACAGCGAGGTGAAGCCGGCGGCAGAATAGAGGTAGAACGGAGTACCTACCGCCGTCGCGATCCGCGAGACGGGAAGCGTCTCAACATGCAGCTCCCCGCTGCGATAGGGAAAGAAGTCACTCACTCGGGTAAGCCCGTGGATAGGTGTTGGGCACGTCCGGCGGTGGCTGCGGCGCGTTCTTCTTGGCGCAGCCCCCCAGCGCCAACGAAAGGATGATCGCGCAGAGGGTGGCGCCGTTGACTCCGCCGCGCCAGAGAAGGCCCCTCACCCTCCCGCTGACCCGGGCCCCTCCCTCTCCTCGCTCGCGCGGGGGAAGGGAACCGCACGCCACGCTCCCTCGCCCCGCCTTCGGGGAGAGGTTCGGGGTGAGGGGCAACTGACTCATCCGAGAAACCTCTTCCGCGCCTCTCGGGCGGCTGCCCGGACGCATTCCGGGGCGGTGCCGCCAAAGCTGGTTCGGCTGGCGACGGAATGGTCGGCATCCAGCACCTCATAGACGGCAGAGGTGATCGCAGGCTCGACAGCCTGCAGTTCGGCAAGCGGCAATGCCGCGAGAGTACAACCGCGGGCTTCGGCCCGTTGGACGATCATGCCTGTGGCGTGATGGGCGCGGCGGAACGGCAGGCCCGCGACGCGCACGAGCCAATCGGCAAGATCGGTTGCCGTCGCAAAGCCAGCCTCCGCGGCGGCGCGCAAGCGCTCGCGATCGGGCCGCATGTCGCGCACCATACCGGCCGTCGCAGCAAGGCAGAGCTCGACTGCGTCGACGGCTTCGAACACCGGAACCTTGTCCTCCTGCAGATCCTTGCCATAGGCGAGCGGCAGGCCTTTCATGACCGTCAGCAGCGCAATCAGAGAGCCGTTCAGCCGGCCCGTCTTTGCGCGGACCAGCTCGGCGGCATCGGGATTGCGCTTTTGCGGCATGATCGAGCTGCCGGTCGTGAACGCGTCGCTCAATGCGATGAAGCTGAACTCGCTACTGGTCCAAATGATGATCTCATCGGCGAAACGCGAGAGATGCATGCCAGCAAGCGCAGCCGCCGCGAGGAATTCGATCGCGAAATCCCGGTCCGACACGGCGTCGAGCGAGTTCGCCGCAGGACGGTCGAAACCGAGCGCGGCGGCCGTCGCCCGTCGGTCGATCGCAAAGGAGGTACCGGCGAGCGCCGCGGCGCCAAGCGGCGACTCGTTGAGCCGGCGACGACAATCGGCAAGCCGGCCGCGATCGCGGCCGAGCATCTCGACATAGGCTAGAAGGTGGTGGCCGAGGGTCACCGGTTGAGCGATCTGGAGATGGGTGTAGCCGGGCATGACGGTACCGGCTTCCACCTCGGCGCGCTCGATCAGCGCCTTCTGCAACTCACGCATCGCGACGTCGAGGCGATCGATCGCGCCGCGCAGCCATAGGCGAAAATCCGTCGCGACCTGGTCGTTGCGCGAGCGCGCGGTATGCAGGCGTCCCGCCACCGGCCCGATCAGCTCTGCGAGCCGCGCCTCGATATTCATATGCACGTCTTCGTGCACGTCACTAAAGACAAAGCTGCCGCTGTCGATCTCCGATCTGATTTGGTCTAGACCGGCGCTGATCTCGGCGCCATCTTGCGGTGACAGGATGTTCTGCGCGACGAGCATCGCGCAATGCGCCTTCGAGCCAGCAATATCCTCGGCATAGAGGCGCTTATCGAAATCGATCGAGGCATTGATGCGACGCATGATCTCCGCCGAGCCGCCGGCAAAACGGCCGCCCCACAGCGAATTCTTTTTTGCGGCGGTCATGGCCAGCCGCTCCGAGCACCCCGGAGTGAAATGATCATGAAATGTACCGTGGTCGCTGCGCTGCTGTTCCTCCTCGTCGCACCAGGTGGCAGCTCCGCCGCGGAATGCGATGCGGGAGCCGCTGAACACACCAAACTCGGCGAGTTCGTCCCGGCCTCTGAGCCAGCTCCCGCACCGGCGATCTCGCTCGCAGACCCCTCGGGCGTTACCGTCGACCTCTCCGATCTCCGGGGGAAGCTAGTGCTGATCAATCTCTGGGCCACTTGGTGCGAGCCGTGCCTGCGGGAAATGCCCTCGCTCGAGCGCCTCCAGTCGCGCCTCGGCGATCGAATTGCCGTCCTTGCAGTATCCGAGGATCGGGGCGGCAACAAGGCCGTCGAGCCGTTTATCGCTAAGCTCGGGCTCAAATCGGTCAAAACCTATCTTGATCCGAAAAGCGCCGTCGGACAGGCCTTCGAAGTACGGGGCCTGCCGACAAGTTTTCTGATCGATCGCGACGGCAAGGTGCTCGGTAAGGTCGAAGGCGCGGCGGAATGGGAGTCACCGAAGATCCTCGGGGTCCTCGAAGCTTTCCTTTCCGGTGATGGTGTCGTTAAGACTTCGTCCCATTGAGCACATCGCTGAGGAAAAGCCCGCCGCGGCGCAAACCCTCCTCGTCGATCGAGTGCCCAATGCCGACCGAAGTTACCGTCTCGACCGGAACCCCGGCGGCTCTGAGCGCAGTTTCTGCTTCGGCAAGGGCGGTGTAGGGAACAAGGGGGTCTTCGGTGCCGTGAACGAGAAGAGTATTTGGCCGCGACCGCAACTCGCTCGCCAAGAGCTCGGGAGCGAGGAGCCTGCCCGAGAAGCCGACGATGCCGGCCACCGGCTTATCCCGACGAAACCCAACATAGAGCGACATCACCGTTCCCTGAGAAAACCCGACCAGCGCCAAATCACGGTCGTCGAGCCCTCGCTTTGCCAGTGCCTCGTCGATGAAGGCATCGAGGATCGGCGCCGCCGCGCGGACCCCGGCGAGAGAGGCTTCTGGGCTGCGATCCTGCGAGCTGTACCATTGATAGCCGTAGGGTGCCATGTCGCATGAAAACGGCGCGTTCGGCGACAAAAACTCGGCGGTCGGCAACAGGCGCGCCCAATAGGGCGCCAGCCCGATCAGGTCGTTCCCGTCGGCCCCCAACCCATGCAGCAGGATAACAAGGCGGCTCGGCTCGCCGCCCGAAGCGGGTGGGCGGGACGGTCCGGAAAGGGCGGGCATCATCGGCGCGGTCTCTCTGATGGCAAGCGCAGCACTGGAAGCTAGCCCAGGCTGGGTGCCGATGTCACTCGCACCGGCGCGCACTATGACGACGGTGACGCGTTTCGCACCAAGTCCAACCGGATATCTCCATCTCGGCCACATCCGATCGGCGCTCGAAGGGTGGCGGGCGGCGCGTCGAGATGGAGGGAGCTTTCTGCTGCGTCTCGAGGATATCGACCGAACTCGCTGCCGCGACGAGTACGCCGAAGCGATCGTGGAAGACCTCGCCTGGCTCGGCCTCGACTGGGACGGGCCGGTGCGAAAGCAGTCGGAGCATTTCGACGACTACCGGCGCGCGCTTGATCAGCTCGCCGAAATGGGGGTCCTCTATCCGTGCTTCTGCACTCGGCGCGAGATCCAGGCTGAGATTACACGTGCCGGCGGCGCCCCGCAGGGGGAGGCAGGGCCGCTTTACCCCGGCACCTGCCGCGGGCTCAGTGCCGAAGAAGCCTCGGCAAGGCGGAAGTCGGGCCTTGATTATGCGTTGCGGCTCGATCTCGCTGGCGCTCTTGCTCTGACGGGGCCGCTCCATTGGATCGAAGGAGAGGATCGCCAGCAAGCCGATCCCCTGCCGCTCGGCGATGTCGTACTGGCGCGCAAGGAAGTGCCCGCAAGCTACCATCTGTGCGTCACGGTCGACGATGCGATCCAAGGAGTTACGCTTGTCACGCGCGGCGAGGATTTGGTGACCGCGACCCACATTCATCGCGTGCTGCAGGCACTCCTCGGGCTGCCGGTGCCCTGCTATCGTCACCACCCGTTATTGACCGACGCGACCGGCCGCCGCCTCTCCAAACGCAACGGCGCGTTGACGATAAGATCGATGCGAGAGCGGGGGATGAGCCCGGCAGATGTCTCGGCGTCGGCTGCGGCAACCCCTCTCCCCGCGAGGGGGGCGAGGGAGTAGATCGCGGGAGGATGAGGGGGCAGTCTCAGTCGAGCGGGCGATGGAGACCGGTGGCGACGTCGAGGTATTCCGGATCGTCCGGCTGCAACAGCCCGTGGCGGAGGGCGAAATCGAGGATCACCAAATTCACATTGAACTTGAAGTCGTCTGTCGTGCGGACACGATCGAGGACCACCGACGCCGGCAGCAACTCGAAATGTATGATCTCGCCATCGCGGTTCTCCGGCCGGAAATCGGCGGGCATCTCAAGGTCGTAGACAAACAGCACATCGTCGCGGATTCCCAGCTCCGTCTCCATCCGATAAGAGATGGCTCCAACCGGCAGCGCATGCTTGGTGATGTCGGTAGGGATGGCCGCTTCCTCCTCACCCTCCTTTAACAATGTTTCGGCGATCCCGTATCCGTTGCCGACGCCGCCGGCGACCAGGTTGTCGAGCTTGTTAGGCGCCACCTTCTTGTCGGGAGCACGCCGCCCAACCCAAAGGTAGAGCGCGTCCCCCCTCCGGAGATACCCGTTCAGGTGGACACCATAAGCACGCGTTCCAAAAAAGGGGACGGCCCCGCGATCGAGGCGAAAGACGGGGGGCGCCCCCCAGTGCGAGGCAACGTCGAAGGTCTCGTTGCGCCATTTCGGGACTCGATTTTCCACAACAAGCGCGTCGACCACGCCCTCGACCATCCGGCTAACGGTCTCGACATCGCCGTCGGCCGCCAGGCTTACCTTGTCATCCTCGACGGCGAAGACATCCGGAAATCGCCGCAACAGCTCGGCATTGTCACACCGCACCAGCCCGATCCGCTCACTCCCGGCGATCAGCGGGACGGCGCGCGCCGGGTCGTACGTGTTGCAGGAGCGGATATGGTCGCGGAACGACATGGCTCCAAAGCTCCGGCCGATTTGGGTGTTATGTTTTCTGCGAGGTCAACACCACCTCGACAAAGGTGATCTGACGCAAACAGGCCGCGATGTAGTCCATAGCATCGCGGCCAAGCCCGCGCATCTGAATGTCGATGGTTAGTTCCGCCCCGTCAGTTCCGGTTGTCCAACTCTGCCAGGCGGAGGGGACAAGCCCGCGCTTGGCGAAGAGTTCGAGAACGCGCGGCATAACGCCGGGTTCGGCGTGCGCGTGAACGGAAAAACAGGCGGTGAGGGGGAGATCGTCGTTAGTGACAGTCGCGGCGCCGGGCGACATGAGCATGGTCCTCGACAGGTAAGGGGCAGATAACGAGAGCCCGAACCCTTATGGGGTCCGGGATCGTAATTCGCCGATGCTGCCGGTCATGCTTTGTCAGCGCCGTCACACGCGCAGATTTAGGCCGATCTCCTTACGCGGTCAACCAGCTTTTGGCCCTTCCCCCGCCGGATCGAAACCACCGCTCACTTCGTTTTCTGCGAAGAGTGAGCACCCACGGGGATGAGCGGAGATGGCGCGCCGTATTGTCGAGAACGCGCCTAAAGCGCGCCTGGGTACCAAAGAAAGCGTGGTACGCTACGTTCTGCTGGCGTCACTGGTGCTCGTCGTGGTTCTATTCATGGTAGCTTGTGAGCTATTTTCTTAATCGGAGAGATTGATGATTAATGTTCGGCTCGGCTTCGTCGCGCTGGCGCTCGTCGCGACAGTCGGCTGCAACGTCATCGGTGCGCCCGAACGCGCCAGTGACACCCAGAACATCAATGGGATATCGGACGACATCGCGGCGCTGTCGATGACCCGCTCGGGGGTGATGCATGCCGATGATCCGATGGCCCGCACCGTCCTCCCTCATAACGATCAGTTGCCTCAAGACTAATCGAGGCGCGCTCACGAGGCGCATTTGACCGACCGGCCGAACAAAACGCTTCTCGCAACGACCGAGCGAGCACTCGCCGCAGCCGAGACTTTCCTCGCAGCCGCGCGGGCACGGTTCGTCGCCCGGCTAGCGCCGGACGGCGCCATGGCGCCCGAGCGCTTCACTGCTGAGCAGCTGGCCGGACATGCCTTCGCCTGGATGGCGAGCTATGTCGAGGCGCTACGTCAGCTTCGCAACTGGGCAGTGCGCCTCGATGACGGGGGTATGTTTGGCGAAGCCGAGGCGCTGATCCTCGAGATCGCCTACGGCGAGTATATCGCCCAACTCGCGGGCGGCATTCCGATGGCGCAGGGCGAGTTCGCCCGGCCGCAGGATTTTGGTCTTGCGGACGAGGAGGTCGAGCCGCTGCGCGCGGGCGAGGCTGGCGCGCTCTCCGCAGGGCTCGGGCCGGCGCGCGTGCGGCTCGGCACCCTCCTCGGGGAAAGCGGCGGGTTCGGGCATATCGGTATCGAGGATGCCACGCTAGAGATGATCCGCGACCAGGTGCGCCGTTTCGCGGCGCGCACGGTCGCGCCCCAAGCCCAGGGGTGGCACCGCCGCGACGAGCTGATCCCGCTGCCGGTTATCGAAGAGCTCGCCGGGATCGGCGTCTTCGGAATGACAATCCCGGAAGAGAATGGCGGGCTGGGTTTGGGCAAGACGGCGATGGCCACTGTGTCCGAAGAGCTGTCGCGCGCTTACTTGGGGGTTGGCTCGCTCGGCACCCGCTCGGAGATCGCCGGCGAGCTGATCCGGCTCAACGGCACAACCGCGCAGAAAGAGCGCTGGCTGCCGGCGATCGCCTCGGGAGCGGTATTACCGACCGCGGTCTTTACCGAGCCGAATACCGGATCGGACCTCGCCAGCCTGCAAACCCGCGCGGAGCGCGACGGGGGCGTCTATCGCGTATACGGCGCGAAGACCTGGATCACCCACGGAGCCCGTTCGGACCTGATGACGTTGCTGGCCCGCACCGATCCGACCGAGCGCGGCTATCGGGGTCTCAGCATGTTTTTGGCCGAGAAGCCGCGCGGCACCGAGCAGGACCCGTTCCCTGCGGCGGGCATGAGCGGCACCGAGATCCCCGTGCTCGGCTATCGCGGCATGAAGGAGTACGAGATCGCCTTCGACGGTTTTACGATGCCCGCCGACGGGCTGCTCGGCGGGGTCGAGGGACAGGGGTTCAAGCAGCTGATGGCAACCTTCGAGAGCGCCCGTATACAAACCGCGGCACGCGCCGTCGGCGTCGCCCAGAATGCACTCGAGCTTGGCTTGGCTTATGCGTTCGAGCGCTCACAATTCGACAGGAAACTGATCGCTTTCCCGCGCATTGCGGGCAAGCTGGCCCTGATGGCGACCGAGACGATGGTCGCTCGCCAGCTGACGTATTTTGCGGCTCGCGAAAAGGACGGCGACCGGCGTTGCGACATAGAGGCCGGGATGGCCAAACTGCTCGCCGCCCGGGTCGCCTGGTCGAATGCCGACAATGCCCTGCAAATCCATGGCGGCAACGGCTATGCCCTCGAGTATCCTATCAGCCGCGTCTTATGCGACGCCCGCATCCTCAACATCTTCGAAGGCGCCGCGGAGATCCAAGCGCAAGTGATCGCCCGCGGGCTGATCGCCGGCCGGAACTAATTGCGCCGCAAAGACACCGAGGGTACCAGGAGCAGGAGCCTTCGGGCATCCCGATAAAGGCCGGGATCCACGGCGGCTGTGGACACCGGCCTTCGCCGAGATCAGCCCTGGTCGCACCTCGGCAATCGGCCCATATTGAGTGCATGACAGTATTTTTAACTATTTTGCTCGTGCTCGCGATGCTCGGCACCCTGACCGTCCTCGGGTTCGGGGTGGCGTCGCTGTGGCGAGGGGGGGATCCGCGCCGCTCGAACAAGCTGATGCAATCGCGGGTCATCATGCAGGCTCTGGCGCTGGTGCTACTGGCAATGCTGATGCTGCTGGGCCGACGTTAGCTCCCGAGGTCACAGATGGTGCGGCTGACCCGGATCTACACCCGCGGCGGCGATAGCGGCGAAACCTCGCTCGGCGACGGCGCTCGCGTGCCAAAGGATTCCTTGCGGGTTGCCGCCTACGGCACCGTAGATGAAGCGAATGCGGCGATCGGCATCGCCCGACTCTATGCCGACCCGGCGGCCGACGAGATGCTCGACCGCATACAGAACGACCTCTTCGACCTCGGCGCCGATCTGTGCACTCCGGAAGAAGGGAGGCGCAGTGCCGGAGCGCTGCGAATTGTCGCGGCGCAGGTCGAGCGCCTCGAACGCGAAATCGACGCGACGAACGCGTCATTGCAGCCCCTCGACTCGTTCATTCTGCCGGGGGGCACACCGGCCGCGACGTATCTTCATTTCGCCCGCACTGTCACTCGGCGGGCCGAGCGCCTGGTCAGCGAACTCGCTCGCATCGAAAGGGTTAACCCTGAGGCGCTCAAATACCTGAACCGGCTGTCTGACCACCTTTTCGTTCTCGGCCGCCGACTGAACGACGGTGGTGCGCGCGACGTCCTCTGGCGCCCCGGCGCCAATCGCTGACCCCTTCGGCTTTCCTCGCTGCGCGACAGAACAGCTCTTGCCTTCGCTGGGTGCGCGTGCCCAAATTCGAACATACTCGGCGGCACGGGCACGGCCCGAGACGCGCGAAACGGCCCTACAGGCGAGGACGAGATGAAAGCGTTGGTCGCGGTCAAGCGGGTCATCGATTACAACGTCAAGATCCGCGTCAAGGCGGACAAAACCGGGGTGGAAACCGGCAACGTCAAGATGTCGATGAACCCCTTCGACGAGATCGCCGTCGAGGAGGCGCTGCGCCTGCGCGAAGCCGGTATCGTCAGCGAGGTTATTGCGGTTTCGCTCGGCGGCGCGCCATGCCAGGAGACGATCCGCACCGCGCTCGCGATGGGGGCTGATCGCGGCGTCCTGGTACAGACCGATGCCGAATTGCAGCCGCTGGCTGTCGCCAAGCTCCTCAAGGCTGTGATTCAGCAAGAAAATCCCGAAATCGTCATCATCGGCAAGCAGGCGATCGATGATGACTGCAACCAGACCGGCCAGATGCTCTCGGCGCTGCTCGGCTGGCCACAAGCGACCTTCGCCTCGAAAATCAAGATCGGCGATGGACACGCAGAGGTCACACGCGAGGTCGATGGCGGGCTCGAAACGGTCTCGATCAAACTGCCGGCGGTCGTCACCACCGATCTGAGGCTCAACGAGCCGCGCTACGCCTCTTTGCCCAATATCATGAAGGCGAAAAAGAAGCCGATCGTTACGACGACGCCGGAAGCGCTCGGGGTCGACGCGACGCCGCGCCTCGTCGTGCTCAAGGTGGACGAGCCGCCGAAACGGCAGGGCGGGCACAAGGTGGGTTCGGTCGCCGAGCTCGTCGACAAGCTCAAGACAGAGGCACGGGTGATCTGATGGCTGCGCTCGTCGTCGCCGAACACGACAATGCGGCGCTCAAGCCTGCGACCCTCAATGCCGTCGCCGCGGCCAAGGAAATCGCCGGGCAGGACATCGATATTCTGGTGGCAGGCAAGGACTGCCATCCCGTGGCCGAGGCGGCGGGTAAGATCGCCGGAGCAAGAAAGGTCCTGCTCGCCGACGATGGCGCTTACGACCACGCGCTGGCCGAAAATGTCGCCCCCCTCCTTGTCCAGCTCGCCACGAATTATTCGCATCTGCTCGCGCCGGCGACAACCTCGGGCAAGAACCTGATGCCACGGGTCGCCGCCCTTCTCGACGTCATGCAAATTTCGGACATCAGCGCGGTCGTTTCGCCTGATACTTTTGTCCGGCCGATCTACGCGGGAAACGCGCTGCAGACCGTGCAATCCAAAGACCCGATCAAGGTCATAACCGTACGCGGCACTGCTTTCCCGCCGGTCGAAGCGACCGGCGGCTCGGCGGTGATCGAGCCGGTGGCGCCGACGGACGCGACGGGTCTCTCGGAGTTCCTGCGAGCCGAGCTGTCGAAATCGGAGCGTCCCGAGCTGACCAGCGCGCGGGTCATCATTTCGGGTGGGCGTGGCATGCAGTCGGGCGACAATTTCCACCTGCTCGAGAAGGTCGCCGACAAGCTCGGTGCCGCCGTCGGTGCCTCCCGTGCCGCCGTCGACGCCGGTTTTGTTCCGAACGACTACCAGGTCGGCCAGACCGGGAAGATCGTCGCGCCAGAGCTCTACATCGCGGTCGGGATTTCTGGTGCCATCCAGCATCTCGCCGGAATGAAGGACTCGAAGGTGATTGTCGCGATTAACAAAGACGAAGAGGCGCCGATCTTTCAGATTGCCGATTACGGCCTTGTCGGCGATCTGTTCAAGATCCTTCCCGAGCTCGCCGAAGAGCTCGAGCGCCGTCAATGAGGTCGGGCCCGATGTCGGTCGACCGGCTGCACCGTATCGGTATCATCGGTGCCGGACAAATGGGCGGCGGCATCGCCCATGTCTGCGCGCTCGCCGGGCTCGATGTCGTGGTGACGGATATCAACGATGAGGCGCTGCAGCGCGGCCGCGTAGCGATCGACCGCAACCTGTCGCGCCAGGTGTCCCGTGGAAAGATTCGCGAAGAGGACAAGGATGCGGCGCTCGACCGCATCCGGATGGGCCTCGACTACGCGCTGTTCGCCGATTGCGACATGGTGATCGAGGCTGCAACCGAAAAGGAAGAGATCAAGCGCGAGATCTTCAAGAAGCTGACCCCGGCGTTAAAGCCCGACGCATTGGTTGCGACCAACACGTCGTCGATTTCAATTACCCGGCTCGCTTCATCAACCGATCGGCCGGGCAAATTCATTGGCATGCATTTCATGAACCCGGTGCCGGTGATGAGCCTTGTCGAGCTGATCCGGGGCATCGCGACGGATGAGGACACTTTTGCGGTAACTCGCGAACTCGCATTGAAGCTCGGCAAGACCCCGGTTGCGGCGGAAGATTTCCCGGCCTTCATCGTCAACCGCATTCTCCTGCCTATGATCAACGAGGCCGTCTATACCCTCTATGAGGGAGTGGGTTCGGTCGAGGCGATCGACACTGCGATGAAGCTCGGTGCCAACCACCCGATGGGTCCGCTGGAGCTCGCCGATTTCATTGGGCTCGACACCTGCCTGTCCGTCATGCAGGTGCTCTATGAGGGGCTTGCCGACAGCAAGTACCGGCCCTGCCCATTGCTGGTCAAATATGTCGAGGCCGGCTGGCTGGGCCGCAAGGCGGACCGTGGCTTTTACGATTACCACGGCGCAACGCCGGTCCCGACGCGGTGACCCGAAGACTTCTTTCGAAATCTTGCCCCTCGCCGGTCGATCCGTTATCAACCCGTCATAATCGCGTGCTATTCCGGCCCGCGAGCGAGAGTTAGCGGGACGGGAGCTTCGTGACGGTAAGTCTGGACAATTGCCCGGCTTTAGTGCTGAACGCGGATTTTCGGCCGCTGAGCTATTTTCCGCTGTCACTGTGGTCATGGCAGGACGCGATCAAGGCAGTGTTCCTCGAGCGGGTTAACATCATCGATCATTACGACATTTGCGTGCGCAGCCCGTCTTTGGAGATGCAGCTGCCCAGCGTTGTCTCATTGAAAGAATACGTACCCGCGGCACGGCACCCCGCATTCACGCGATTCAACGTGTTTCTGCGCGACCGCTTCACCTGCCAATATTGCGGCGAGCCGTATCCCTCGCACGAGCTGACCTTCGACCACCTGGTTCCGCGGTCACGTGGCGGACGGACGACCTGGAGCAATGTCGTCACCGCCTGCGCCACCTGCAATTTGTGGAAGGGCAACCGCTTGCCGCGCGAGAGCAGAATGTATCCGCGGCACCGCCCCGTCCAGCCGACAACTTATATGCTGCAGGAAAACGGCCGCGCCTTCCCGCCCAATTACCTGCACGAGAGCTGGCGCGACTATCTCTACTGGGATACCGAGCTCGACCCGTTCTGATTGGCCGGGGAAGCCATCTCGCCGGCGACGCGCACCCTCACTCTGACCGCATTTCCAGGCAAATAGGCGAGAGGCATGTCTTCGACATCGACTGTTTGGAGGGTCTCGGGATCGGCGCCGGCGGCTACCGCGCGGTCTCGTGCCTGCATTTCGGCTGCCGCGATCGCTTCCGCGCGGCTGAGATCGCGATAGATCTGCTCCGTTTCGCCGCTGATTTGGGCGATCGCGGCGCCGACCGCATTGGCGCAGTCGCCATGCGGCGCATGGATCACTCGTGAGATCCCGGCAAGCCGATCGGGCACTAGAAAGGCCCCGCCGCCGACCGCGATCAGCAGCAGTTCACGAGCCTCGGTCTTCATCCGGTCGACCGAGTCCTCGATCGTCGCTCGCGCCTTGTCGAGTGCCCCTTGCACGAGATCGTGCGGCAGATGGGCGACCGCCTCACCGTCTCCGATCCGGACAATGCCGGCAGCAACTGCAACATCGGTCGCAGTTAGGGTATTGCCGCCAAAGATCAGGCCCTCATCGATCAGTCGATAACCGACGCTTTTTGGTCCGACGGCAATTGGATCAACCTCGACAACGCTCCCGCCTCCGAGGCCGAGCGACAGCAGGTCGGGCATACGAAACAAGGTGCGCACACCACCCACCTCCACGACCGAGTTTGCCTCGCGCGGAAACCCGCGGCGGAGCTGACCGACATCGGTCGTCGTGCCGCCGACATCGATGACCATTGCATCCGAAAGGCCCGAGAGGAAGGCGGCGCCGCGCATCGAGTTGGTCGCGCCGGAGGCGAAGCTCATGACTGGCAGCGCCGTCGCGATCTCGGCCTGCATCACGGTCCCGTCGTTCTGCGTCAGATAAAGCGGTGCGGCGATGCCACTCGCCGAAATCCCCGCGGTGAAGCTGTCGACCGTTTGCCGGGCGAGGTCGATCAGCGCGGCGTTGAGAAGGGCGGCATTCTCACGCTCGAGGAGGCCGATGCGGCCGAGATAGTAGGACAACGTAATATCGGCGTCCGGGCATTCCTCCCAGAGGATTGAGCGGGCACGCTCCTCGCAGCCGGGGTCGAGCGGCGAGAAGATCGATGCGACCGCGACCGAGCGGATGCCGCTCTCCCGGATCTGTCGTGCGACCCGCCGCATGCCGGTCTCGTCGAACGGCACGATCGGCCGGCCATCGTAATCATGCCCGCCTTCGAGCATGAACACCTCGCCACAGACGCATTCGGCGAGATCTTCGGGCCAATCACAGAAGGGCGGTAAGGAGGCGCTCGCCGGCAACCCGATGCGCACCGCGGCAACCCGCGCCAAGTCGCGCCGCTGCACGACGGCATTGACGAAATGCGTTGTGCCGATCACGACGCCGTCAATCGCGCCGCGAGCGACCTCAGAGTGGCGCGCCAATTCAGCGAGCGCCGTCACGATACCAGTTGTGACATCCGAGGTTGTCGGAGACTTGACCGCATGCACGACGCGAGCGTCTTCGAGCAGCACCGCATCGGTATTGGTGCCGCCGACATCGATCCCGATCCGCCGCATCACCCCGACCCTAACCCTCCCCCGCCTGCGGGGGAAGGAATGGGAAGGGGCTACCGTCGAAGACCGAGCGAAATTCGAGGTCGTAGCCGAAGGCGCGTGGCCCGACGTGTTCGAGGCCTTTCGGCGTCAGGAAAACCGAGGGCGCGGGGAGTACAACAACGGCTACCCTCCGGCCATAACCGATTGTCTCGGTGCCGAACGCTTCGCCCGACACGGTGTCGAGCACGCAGATCAGATCGGGCGACATCGCGATCGGCGCCTCGTCGCGCCACGCCACCACCCATTCATTCTGGAATGCGATCTCCAGTCGGCATCCACGGTCATTATCGAGACCCTCGATCACCGCCCGGCCGCGCAAGTACCCCTCGGTTGTGCGGCGGGCGACGTCGACGACCTTGCCGCGGAAGAGGAATTTCCCTTGGCCCTCATCCAGGATTGCCGCGATCGGGTCATCGTGTCGCCGCTGTGCTTCACGCACGCGACGGCCGATGCCAATCGCCTTAGTTACCGTAAAATGGATGCCCCAATCCTTGACCTCGCGGCCGGTGCGCGGCGCCTTGCAGGTCGAGGCGATCGAGCCGAGCTCGACGCAGATCTTACGGCTAACCCGCTCCATCCACTTCCAGCTCGGGACCTTGGTCACGACCGCCTCGATGCCGCGCGGGTCATAGAGCACACATGGATAGGGTCGGAGATCGCCGACCGCAACGCTGGTCATTTGCGCTTCGGGATAGGCGCGGCCCATAGTATCCGCGTCGACGACCGGGAGCCCAAGATGGGCAGCCGCCATCAGCGGCTGGATGCCGTTGCCACCGCCGATCTCGAGCGACATCAGGGCGCGAAATTCCGTGCCCAACAGCCCCTCCTGAATCTCGACAGCGCGGGCGATGTTGCGGCTGTCGGCCAGCCGCTCCTGGCCGACCAGAGGCGCTCCCATATTCGAAACGACTGCAACCCAATCCTCATCGGCTAGGTCGAGTGGCGACATCAGCGACACGCGGTGGCCCTCGGCATAAAGCCGGCGCATGTTGAGAAGCCCCAGATAAGGGCTGCCGCCACCGCCCGTGCCGAGTATCCACGCACCGACCGCCAGCGCCTCGATGTCGTCGGGCGCGAGCTCTCTCACGCCGAACCGCCTGATGCCAAGGACGCTGACCCTCCCACCCGTGCACCGCGGCGCAAGGATTGCGGGGGTTGCCCGACAGCGCGAATAAAGGCGCGGCGCATTCGCTCCGGATCGCCAAATCCAGTGAGTCTCGCGATCCGATCGATGGGATCGGTCCCCCCTTCAATGCGTTCGCGCGCGACCTCGAGCCGCATACGCTCAACCGCCTTAGCCGGGGTTGTCCCGGTCTCGGCGACAAAGGCGCGGGCGAAGTGACGCGGACTCATCCCGACGCGGTCGGCGAGGCGTTCGACCGAAAGCGGTTCGGAAAGCCGCTCGCGCGTCCAGGCGAGGAGCGGCGCAAACCGCCCGCCGGCCCCGTCGAGCTCAAGCAACGCCGAATACTGCGACTGGCTACCAGGCCTGCGATAGTAAACGACGAGTTCCTGCGCCGTCCGCTTGGCTACGGCTTCACCTAAATCCTCGGCGATCAGCGCGAGCGCCAGATCTATCCCGGCGGTAATGCCAGCCGAGGTCCATATCCGTCCATCGCGGACAAATATGCGATCCGGCGACACCTTTACTCGTGGATAGTTCCGGGCGAGGCTTGCGGCGAGGCGCCAATGCGTGGTGGCCTGCCGCCCATCGAGCAGCCCGGTTGCCGCCAGCAAGAAGGCGCCTGTGCAGACGCTCGCGACTCGCGGCACCCCCGCCGCTGCTTCGCGAAGGAAGCCAAGTGTTGTTTCACAATTGACAGCGTCGCGGGTGCCGCGCCCGCCGGCCACGATCAGCATGTCGAGCAGCCTCGAGTCAGGGAAGCTCTCGGCCATCAGAGTCACTCCCGAGGAGCTTGTCACAGGTCCAGCCACACGGGCCAGCGCCCGCACCCGGTATGCGGGAGGTGTCGTTAGCCGGGTCGCCACGTCAAACGCGGTGGCCGGCCCAGCCGCATCGAGCAGCTGGAAATCAGGGAATATCAGAATGCCGACGATACGGGTCACGTCCGATTCCGAGGGAACTATGTCATTTCAGCCGAAGGGTAATCGGTTCATCATCAGCGCGTCAACCAACCAATTGGAGCCGACATATGAGCGAGCAACCGACGATCATCCTCTTCGCGCTCTTTCCGGGCGTAACACAGTTGGACTTCACCGGGCCGCATCAAGTGTTTTCGCGGCTACCCAACACACAGGTGCTGATGGCGAGCACAATGGGCCGCGAGATCACTGCCGACGGGATCGTCTTCGGCGGTCTGAGCAAGCTCGCGGACGTGCCGAGCTGCGACGTGATCTGCGTCCCTGGCGGCGCCGGCGCCACGGATAATGCGATCGCCGATCGGGAATTCCTGAACGAATTGCGCCGGCTGGCGGCGAAAGCACAGTTTGTCACCTCGGTATGCACTGGCTCGCTCGTGCTCGGCGCGGCTGGACTGCTGGTAGGGAAGCGGGCCGCCTGCCATTGGGCTTGGCGGACGCTGTTGGAACCCTTTGGCGCGATCTCGGATGAAGGTCGCGTGGTCCGTGACGGCAATATCATTACGGGCGGCGGCGTTACGGCAGGCATTGATCTTGCCTTGACAGTCGCCGCCGAACTCGCCGTGCCCGATGTCGCGCAAGCTATTCAGCTCGGTATCGAATATGCACCCGCGCCGCCGTTCAATTCAGGCCGCCCCGAGCTTGCGCCGCCTCAAATCCTCGACTTAGTGCAGCGCCGGATGTCGACGGCGGCGCAGCAACGCCGCGATGCTGTGCGAGCCGCTGCGGACCGGCTAGTACCTCGTTGCGAAAATTAGCGTACCGAACTTCCGCCCGTCCGTCGTCCCCGCGCAAGCCGGGACCCAGAGCCTGCCCCCGGCATAAACAGGGGGCGTGGTCGTAAAGATCACGCCATTGCGGATGATCGCGCTCGATCAACTCCAGTTTCCATGCACGGCGCCATTTCTTGAGACGCTTTTTCGCGATGGATCGCATCGGCCATGGTCTCGTGAAACTCGACGAGCACTAATCTATGCACTCCGTAATAGCGAACAAATCCTCCGACAGCATTTAACCGATGTTCCCAAGCACGACGCGCAATATCGTTCGTAACGCCGATGTAGACACAAGGACGCCTCACATTCATACAGCGATCGATCGCCCCCTGGGTCCCCGCTTTCGGGGGGACGACGGAGATTATTACTGGATCCCGACGAGCATGTACAAGGCTGCCGGCGGGGCGACACGCCTGTTCTTGTGGTCGCTTCTGCGAGGGTGAGGAATACGTCAACTTTTGCAACCAGGCACTAGCTCTATCATAGGTTGTCCTATCCGACGGCTGCCCTCTGTGCTCTTGGTAATCATGCGACGCTTTCGCAGGATTGTTGAGGTTGCGTCAGTTGGTTCATTATGTTAGGAACCGCGCCGGTTTGGCGGGCGCTCTTTGCGCTGGCGGCACTAGCCCGCCGCGATCCGAAAACAACTAGGCCGCTGCTTGGACTGGCGCCGGAGCGGGCACCGAGGGCTGCTTTTCATTGGCTTCCGAAACGACAGGCGTTTCCGGCTTGGCTGAGCGTTATGCGGCGGCATTGTTCGATCTCGCCGACGAACGGCGAATGCTTGACGAGATCGCGGCCGACTTGCGCCAGCTGCGGGCGATGCTTGGGGCTAGCGGCGACTTTCAACGCTTGATCCGCAGCCCGATCTTGTCGCGCGATGAGCAAGCCAAAGCGATCGGGGTGCTCGCGGAGCGCGCCGAGCTGTCCTCGTTAGTGCGTGATTTTCTCGCAGTCGTCGCCCGCAATCGCCGACTGTTTGCCGTCTCAGCGATGATTGAGGTCTTCTTGAACAAGCTCGCGGCGCGGCGCGGCGAGGTCAACGCGCACGTGACTGCGGCGCAGCCCTTGAACGAGGCTCAGCTCGCGGCTCTGAACGAACAGTTGCGCCGCAGCATTGGCAGCAGGGTTTCGATCGATGTGCGCGTCGATCCTGGGCTGATCGGCGGTATGATCGTCAAGGTCGGTTCGCGCATGATCGACGGGTCCGTCAAAAGTAAGCTGCAGCGGCTGCAGCTAGCGATGAAGAATATTGCCTGAGGGGGTATTCATGGAAATTCGCCCGGCAGAGATTTCGGCGATCCTCAAGCAGCAGATCGCCAATTTCGGCACCGAGGCCGACGTCGCAGAAGTGGGTCAGGTTTTGTCGATCGGCGACGGGATCGCTCGCGTCTACGGCCTCGATAAAGTTCAGGCCGGCGAGATGGTCGAGTTTCCGACCGGCGAGAGGGGATTGGCCCTCAACCTTGAGAGCGACAATGTCGGGGTCGTCGTGTTCGGCGACGACAGCGGCATCAGCGAAGGTGACATCGTCAAACGCACCGGTGCGATCGTCGATGTGCCGGTTGGGCGCGGCCTACTTGGTCGTGTCGTCGATGCGCTGGGCGAGCCGATCGACGGCAAGGGCCCTCTGACCGATGTCACCCGGGCGCGCGTCGAGGTCAAGGCGCCAGGTATTGTCCCCCGTCGCTCGGTGCACGAGCCGGTCCAGACCGGGCTGAAGGCCATCGATTCACTGGTGCCGATCGGGCGCGGGCAACGCGAACTGATCATCGGCGATCGTCAGACCGGCAAGACTGCGCTCGCCATCGACGCCGTGCTCAATCAAAAGCAGGTCAACAGCAGCGGCGACGAGAAGCGAAAGCTTTACTGCGTCTACGTCGCGATCGGCCAGAAACGCTCCACGGTAGCCCTGATCGTCAAGACCCTGCAGGATTACGGCGCACTCGAATACTCGATCGTCGTAGCAGCGACCGCATCAGAGCCGGCACCCCTGCAATTCATCGCTCCTTACGCGGGCTGCGCGATGGGCGAATACTTTCGCGACAACGGCATGCATGCGGTGATGATCTATGACGATCTGTCGAAGCATGCGGCGGCCTATCGGCAGATGTCGTTGCTGTTGCGCCGCCCGCCCGGGCGCGAAGCCTATCCCGGAGATGTGTTCTATCTGCATTCGCGGCTGCTGGAGCGCGCGGCCAAGATGAACGATGACCACGGCGCTGGTTCGCTGACCGCATTACCGATCATCGAAACTCAAGCAGGAGACGTTTCGGCGTATATTCCGACCAACGTCATCTCGATCACCGACGGCCAGATCTTTCTCGAAACCGAGCTGTTCTACCAGGGGATCCGGCCGGCCATTAATGTTGGCCTGTCGGTCAGCCGAGTTGGCTCGGCAGCACAGATCAAGGCGATGAAGCAGGTCGCCGGCCGCATCAAGCTCGAACTGGCGCAATACCGCGAGATGGCTGCCTTTTCCCAATTCGCCTCCGATCTCGACGCGGCCACCCAACGTCTGCTGGCTCGCGGAAGCCGTCTCACTGAATTGTTGAAGCAACCTCAGTTCGCGCCAGTTTCGGTCGAGGAGCAGGTAGTGGCGATCTTTGCCGGCACCCGCGGCTATCTCGACACGATCGCCGTCGCGGATGTCGGCCGCTTCGAGGCTTCGGTGCTGCGCGAGTTGCGCGCGACGCATCCGGAGCTGCTCGATGCGATCCGCACCGAGCAAGAGATCTCGCCAACAGTCGAGAAGGGGCTCAGCGACTTCCTCGACGCTTTTGTCAAGACCTTCGCCTGACCTGATCCGATGCCGAGCCTGAAAGACCTGCGGCTGCGCATCCGCAGCATCAGGTCGACCCAGAAGATCACCTCGGCGATGAAGATGGTTGCCGCCTCACGGTTGCGGCGTGCCCAGGAGCAGGCGGAGGCGGCCCGCCCCTATGCACAGCGGATGGAGCGCGTGCTCGGCTCGCTGGCTGACCGCATGGCGGGTCTGCCAGGGGCACCACCGCTGCTCGTCGGCACCGGCAAGGAGGAGACCCATCTGATCGTGGTCGCGACCTCCGATCGCGGTCTCGCCGGCGGTTTTAACTCGTCGATCTTGCGCGAGGCACGACGGCGGATCCGCGATATCGAGGCTACCGGCAAGAAAGTTATGCTACTGATTATCGGGCGCAAGGGTCGCGATGGGTTGCGCCGCGACTACAACGCCCTCATTCGTGACAGCTTGACTGAAGTCGGGCGGCGTCGTCTTTCGTTCGAGGAGGCGCGCGATATCGCCGAGCGCGTTCTTGTCCTCTATCAGGAGGGGGGTTTTGATTTCTGCTCGATCATCTACAACCGGTTCCGGTCTGCTATGACCCAGATCGTGACCGTGCAGCAACTGATCCCGTTCGCACCCGCGGCTGCTGAACAAACCGGCGCCGACCCAGAGATGGGTGTGCGTGCCGGTGCGGTTTATGAGTTCGAGCCTTCGGAAGAAGAAATCCTTGCCAACTTGCTCCCGAAAAACCTTGCAGTGCAAATCTACACAGCGTTGCTCGAAAACGCTGCCAGCGAGCAAGGCGCGCGCATGACTGCGATGGACAACGCGACCCGCAATGCCGGCGAGATGATCGACCGACTTACTCTCAACTACAACCGCACCCGCCAGGCTGTGATCACCAAGGAGCTGATCGAGATCATCTCCGGAGCCGAGGCACTGTAATGTTCCATACGAGGATTTTGTAGAACATGGCCAGGAATACCATCGGTACGGTTACGCAGGTCATCGGCGCCGTGGTCGATGTCCATTTCGACGGCGACCTGCCGGCGATCCTCAGCGCACTGCACATCAATGACAATGGCCGGACATTGGTCCTCGAAGTTGCCCAACAACTCGGCGAAAACACGGTACGTACGATCGCTATGGACACCACCGACGGGCTGGTGCGCGGCGCCGAGGTGGTCGATACCGGCGAGCCGATCATGATGCCGGTCGGTCCGGAGACGCTCGGCCGTATCCTCAATGTCATCGGCGAGCCGGTCGACGAACGCGGCCCGGTCGTGACCAAGCTGCGCTCCCCGATCCACAAACCGGCGCCGGAGTTTGTCGACCAGTCGACGGAGGCTGCGATCCTGGTCACCGGGATCAAGGTCGTCGATCTGCTGACGCCTTACGCGAAAGGCGGCAAAATCGGGCTGTTCGGCGGTGCCGGGGTCGGCAAGACCGTGATCATCATGGAGTTGATCAACAACATCGCCAAGGCGCATGGCGGCTACTCGGTCTTCGCCGGCGTTGGCGAGCGTACTCGCGAGGGGAATGATCTCTACCACGAGATGATGGAGTCAGGGGTCATCAACGCCGACGGACCGGGCTCCAAGGCGGCGCTCGTCTACGGCCAGATGAACGAGCCCCCGGGTGCGCGGGCCCGGGTCGGTCTCTCCGGGCTCACTGTCGCCGAATATTTTCGCGACGAGGAAGGACAGGACGTGCTGTTCTTTGTCGACAACATCTTCCGCTTTACACAAGCCGGCTCCGAGGTGTCGGCGCTGCTCGGCCGAATTCCCTCGGCGGTCGGCTACCAGCCAACCTTGGCAACCGATTTGGGAACCTTGGAGGAGCGCATCACCAGCACAAAAAAGGGGTCGATCACTTCGGTGCAGGCGATCTACGTGCCCGCGGACGATCTGACCGACCCGGCACCCGCCACGACCTTCTCGCATCTCGACGCAACCACCGTGCTGTCGCGGCAGATCGCCGAGCTCGGTCTTTACCCGGCGGTCGACCCGCTCGACTCGACCTCGCGGATGCTCGACGCGCGGATCATCGGCGAAGAACACTACCAAGTGGCGCGCGAGGTCCAACGGGTGCTGCAGACCTACAAGTCGCTGCAGGACATTATCGCGATCCTCGGAATGGACGAGCTTTCCGAAGAAGACCGGCTGACCGTCGCCCGCGCCCGCAAGATCCAGCGTTTTCTGTCGCAACCGATGCACGTCGCCGAAGTGTTCACTGGCCGGCCCGGCGCGTTCGTCAACCTCGAAGACACGATCAAGGGCTTCAAAGGCATAGTCGCGGGCGACTATGACAATTTGCCGGAAAGCGCCTTCTATATGGTCGGTACGATCGAGGAGGCGGTCGAGCAAGCGCACAAAATGGCGGCCGAAGCGGCAGCCTGATGGCCGAGCGGGTGCAGTTCGAACTGGTGACGCCGGAGCGGCTCTTACTCTCGGAAATGGTCGAGATGGTGGTGGTTCCAGGCATCGAGGGCAATTTCGGCGTGCTGCCTGGTCACGCCCCGCTCATCTCTTCGATCAGGCCGGGAACGATCGACGTCTACGAAGGCCAGACGATCGCTCGGCGCATTTTTGTCGTCAGCGGCATCGCCGAGGTGACGCCGGAGCGCTGTACGGTCCTTGCCGACCAGGCTTTGCCACCCGACGAGCTTGATCGGGGGTCGATCGAGTCCGAGTTGCAAACGATCGAGGGCAACCTTCCCAGCCTGCGCGAGCAAATCGCCCGCGCTGGCGGCACCGATCGCGGAGAGCTGCTGGTCGAGCTCCGCCGCCTTGAACGCCAGCAAAACGTCCTCCGAGCTGAACTGCAGGCACTCGACGAGATCGCGCGTTAAGAGTCTGGCAACTATTCGCGGTCGAAGTTGACGCGGGACGCCAGCGCGCGCACCGTCGCGCAGTCACCCAAATGCGTGACCGGAGAAAGGGCGAGCACATGCTGTCGAGCGCTCGTATCCAACAAAGACTAGCGCAGCGATCCATTGCCCTGGTCCTCGCCGGTGGTCGTGGCAGCAGGCTGAAGCAATTGACGGATCGGCGGGCAAAGCCGGCAGTGTTTTTCGGCGGCAAGTTCCGGATTATCGACTTCGCGCTGTCGAACTGTCTGAATTCCGGTGTTCGCCGGATTGGCATCTTGACCCAATACAAGGCGCATAGCCTATTACGCCATCTCCAGATGGGCTGGTCCTTCTTGCGCCCGGAGATGAATGAGTTCCTCGACCTTCTTCCCGCCCAGCAACGCCTGGACGAGGTGACCTGGTACCGGGGTACCGCTGACGCGGTGTACCAGAACTTCGACATCCTGCGCGCCGCCAACCCGCAATTTTTGATAATTCTTGCGGGCGATCATATCTACAAAATGGATTACTCGAATATGCTCGCCGATCACATCGACAAGGGCGCCGATTGCACGGTGGCCTGTGTTGAGGTGCCACTGGAGGAGGCCTCTGATTTTGGCGTCATGGCAGTCGACGATTCGATGGCTATTGTCGACTTCCTGGAGAAACCTAAGAACCCGCCGGCGATGGCCGGCAAATCCGGTCGGGCGCTCGCCAGCATGGGCGTTTATATCTTCACAGCCGAATTTCTTTATTCCGAACTCGAACGCGATCACCAAGACCACACCTCAAGCCATGATTTCGGAAAGGATATCGTCCCAAACCTGGTGAGCCGTGGTCTTGCCGTCGCCCATTCTTTCGAAGAAAGCTGCGTCAAGACGACACCCGAGGCCGAGGCCTATTGGCGCGATGTCGGCACGATCGACGCCTATTGGGCCGCCAACCTTGATCTGGTCATGCCGACCCCTTCCCTCGACATCTACGACCCTAACTGGCCGATCTGGACTTACCAGCAGCAATTGCCGCCGGCAAAATTTCTCTTCGACGACGCTGACAGACGCGGCATGGCAGTGGATTCGATGGTCTCCGGCGGATGCATCATTTCCGGCGCGACGGTTCGGCGCTCCCTGTTGTTTTCGAACTGCCGCATCAACTCGTACGTCCAAACCTGCGAGGCGGTATTACTCCCCGAGGTCCAGGTCGGGCGTCATGCACGGCTCACAAAGGTAGTCGTCGATCGCGGTTGCCGCATCCAAGAAGGGCTCGTGATCGGTGAAGATCCCGAGTTGGATGCGAAGCGCTTTTATCGAAGTGAAGGGGGCGTGACGCTGGTGAGCGCCGACATGCTCGCCGCGCTCGACTGAGGGCTTGCGCCAGCGGTTAAATCTCGGAAATCCAGGGGTAACGGATCGCCGATCGAAGCTCGAGCACGCTTGCGGGCTCCGAAGTCCGTATTGATTGAGAAAGCCTTTGCCGGCAGTAGGGTCTTCGGATCCCCTACCGCGGGGCGGCAGCCATCACGATATGCGAGTCTTTCCGCCGGCCGGCCGCTCCGAACACAATCATGGGATGTGTGAGAGGCGGGGCGACGCGCCGGTGGTCGTGGTCGCCTCTGAAGGCTATGGCAAAGCTCTATTATCGTAATCTGATGTTTCTGGTCGCGGCGCACGGTTTGGCAGTCGTTGCGCTGCTCTACCTGATATTCGACCAGCCGCCGTGGCAAACCTGTGCGCTTGGCCTGCTGTGGTTCGGCTGCTGCGGCATTTCGATCACCGGCGGCTATCACCGCCTCTTTGCCCATCGCACCTATCGGGCGGCCTGGCCGATACGGCTATTCTACCTGTTGTTCGGGGCGGCATCACTGCAGAACAGCGCGCTTCGCTGGTGTGCCGATCATCGCGCCCACCACGCCGACACCGACGGCGGCAGAGACCCCTACAATATTCTGCACGGCTTTCTCTGGGCGCATATTGGTTGGGTGATATTCCAGGCAGATGGGACGCAGGAGCTCGGTCGCGTGCGTGATCTCACGGGGGATCCGTTGCTACGTTTCCAGCACCGTCTCTATCTCCCGTTGGCCATTATCATGGGAGCCGCGCTCCCAGGGGTGCTCGGCTCGCTCTGGGGGGATGCCTTCGGAGTGCTGCTTGTCGCCGGGTGCTTGCGCTTGGTGCTGCAATGGCACGCGACCTTCGCTGTCAATTCGCTCGCGCACACGATCGGGCACCAGCCCTATACAACCACAGTATCGGCGCGCGACAGCTGGCTCACGGCACTGATCACATTTGGCGAGGGCTATCACAACTATCACCATCGCTTTCCCTCGGACTATCGGAACGGGGTTCGCTGGTATCAGTTCGATCCGACAAAATGGTTTGTTTGGGTGCTCGCTAGGGTGAGACTTGCGAGCGAGTTGAGGCGGGTGCCGCCCGAAATGATCGAAAGGGTACGAAGAAGCTTGATGTCCTGCAGACGCACATCAGAGCTCCGCGAGACAGGCAACACGCGGCCGGTGCCGCACCATATCGAGGTTTCTTAGCCGGCTCCGACAAAGCGACAAGTTGGTACAATCTGGATGGCTCCAATATCAGTCACTTTGAGCGCGCACCGCGCCATCTCTACCGATGGGCCTGGGCGTAGGATCTTCGAGATCGAAGCGCCGCGCTGTAGAGAGTTGGAACATGGTATCCGCGGCCACCGCGGCACCATCACCCTCCGCTGACTGGCGAGCGGGACAGATGGCAAGCACGACCGAAGCTAAAAAGGCGGCCCTTGTCAAAAAGACGGTGGCGCTCGCCGGCGATTTGTTAGACCCGGCGGAACAAACGATCGCCCAACGCTTCATTAGCGAATTTTACGCGCACGTGCCGCCGGCCGATGTGGCAGAGCGTAGTCCGCGCAATCTCTACGGAGCGGCCCGGTCGCTGTGGCATTTTGCCGAACGCCGGCACCCGCGCCAAGCGAAGATCCGGGTGCACAATCCCGATCCGCTGGCAGACGGGTGGTCGTCGGCATATACGATCGTCGAGATCGTCAACGACGACATGCCGTTCCTCGTCGACTCGGTAACCGGGGCGATCAATGCCAGCAACCGCGTTGTCCATCTGATCATTCACCCGATCCTGACGGTGCCGCGCAGCCCCGACGGGCGGCTTTGCGACATTCTCGATTCACATGCAGCGGGAAGCCGCGAGTCGTGGATGCAAATCGAGATCACCCCCGAACCGGACCCGGCCGCCCTCGCTCGCCTCACGCAAACCCTCTCAGCTGTCCTTGGGGACGTTCGCGCGGCAGTTGAGGACTGGCAGCCGATGCGCAAAGTTCTGCGAGAGGTCGTCAGTGAGTTGGCGGCACAACCGCCGCCAGTTCCACCTGCTGAGCTGGCCGAAGTCCTGGATTTTCTGCGTTGGCTCGACGACGACAACTTCACCTTCCTCGGCTATCGCGAATACGTGTTTGACGGCGAAGCCAAACCCGAACACGGAGCCCTCGGTCTCCTGCGCGAGGAGGCCCACTCGGTCTTCGGGGGATTGCGTGACCTTTCTTCCCTGCCGTCGGATGTCCAGGACTATGTCCGCCGCCAAGAGCTTCTGGTGGTCACGAAATCGAACCGGCGCTCGACAGTCCATCGAACCGCTCACATGGATGCGATCGGGGTGCGCTGGTTCGGCTCGAACGGCGAAGTCGTCGGCGTTCGCGTGCTCCTTGGTCTGTTCACCTCGCTCGCCTATAGCCGCGACGCTCGCGCAATCCCCCTATTGCGGCTCAAAGTGCGGCGCATTGTCGAACGCTCGGGGTTGTCGCCGACGAGCCACGACGGCAAGGCTCTGCTGCACATCCTCGACACCTTTCCTCGCGACGAGCTGTTCCAAACCGACGAAGATCAGCTCTTCGCGACCGTAACTGGCATCCTCAATCTGCAGGAGCGCCAACGGATTGCCGTGTTCGTTCGCCGTGACCCGCTGGAGCGCTTTGTCTCTTGCTTCGTCTATGTGCCGCGTGAACGCTACGACAGCCAATTGCGCGGGCGCTTCGCGGCAATCCTCGAAGCGGCGTTCGCCGGCCAAGTATCGACCTTCAATAGCCATCTCGACGAATCTGCGCTGGCGCGAATCCATTTCATCATTCGCACAACTCGAGGTGCGGTCCCGGCGGTCGATCCCGTAGCCTTGGAACAGCGGCTCGCCGATGCCGGACGCAGCTGGATGGACCAGTTGCAGGAGGCCGCGGCGGCTGCCCTTGGCGGCGACGAGGCCCGCCTGCGGCTGAGCCGCATCAAATCCTTCCCGATCGCCTATCAAGCGCGGACGGATGCCGCACAAGCAGTGGCCGATCTGCGCCAGATCGCGGCGGCGCTGGCGGGCTCGCCTCTCGAAGTTTCGCTTCATCCTTCGGGCGATGGCGGTCTCCCCGGATTACGGCTCTATCGAGCGAGAGAGCCGGTCGCGCTCTCGGACGTGCTGCCGATCCTCGAGAACCTGGGTCTGCGGGTCGTCGCGGAAGAACCGTTCCCAATTGATTGCGCCGGCGGCACCTCAGTATGGGTGCACGAGTTCCAGCTCTCCGGCATTGCACTCCTAACGACGGTCTCCCCTACAATCAGAGCGCGGTTCGAGGAGGCCCTCGTCGCGGTGTGGACCGGCCGTGTCGAGAATGACGGGTTCAACCGGCTCGTGCTCGCCGCTGGGCTATCGGCGCGCCAAGTAACGATCCTGCGGCTCTACGCCAAGCTGCTGCGACAGGCGGGAACGACTTTCAGCCAAGCCTATATGGAAGATGCGCTGAGCGGCTATCCCGATATCGCCCGCCGCCTCGTGCAATTATTCGAGACCCGCTTCGATCCTGCCCGCACCGCGTCTTCTCTAGCCGCGCTATCCGAGATTCAGGCGGTCGACCATGCTCTCGACGCGGTGAGCAGCCTGGACGAGGATCGCATCCTGCGCACCTATCTGACGCTGATCCTCAAAACGGTACGCGCGAACTATTACCAGAAACTGCCGTCCGGCGAAGCGAAGCCTTATCTGGCCGTCAAGCTTGCGAGCCGCGAGCTCGATCTGCTGCCGCTGCCTCGGCCCCTTTTCGAGATTTATGTCTACAGCCCGCGGGTGGAGGGCGTGCACATGCGTTCCGGCCAGGTTGCCCGCGGCGGCATCCGCTGGTCCGACCGCAAGGAGGATTTCCGCACTGAGATCCTCGGGCTGATGAAGGCGCAGACGGTCAAAAACGTCGTAATTGTTCCCGTCGGATCAAAGGGCGGTTTTGTTATCAAGCAGCCTCCCCCGTCGCGCGATCAGCTCGGGGCGGAAGCGATAGAATGCTATAAGACGCTGATCCGCGGACTGCTCGATCTCACCGACAATCTGGTGGCAGACAGTGCGGGGCAGCGTCGCATCGCGCCACCACCGCAGGTCGTTCGGCACGATGGCGATGATCCCTATTTGGTCGTCGCCGCCGACAAGGGGACCGCCACCTTCTCCGATTTCGCCAACGCGATCTCCGAGGAATACGGGTTCTGGCTCGGCGATGCGTTTGCTTCCGGAGGTTCGGCGGGATACGACCACAAGGCCATGGGCATCACCGCGCGCGGTGCCTGGGAGCTCATCAAGCGCCATTTCCGCGAACTCGGACGCAACATCGAGACCGCCGATCTGACTGTGGTTGGGGTGGGCGACATGTCAGGTGACGTTTTCGGCAATGGCATGCTGATGTCGCACCACATCCGACTGCTGGCTGCCTTTGATCATCGTCACGTATTTGTCGATCCGGCCCCCAATGCCAAGAGGAGCTTTGACGAGCGCTTGCGCCTGTTCCGGCTGCCGCGCTCGAGCTGGGCGGATTATGACCGTGCGCTGATTTCGCCAGGCGGTGGCGTGTTTGAGCGCGGCGCCAAATCGATCGCGATCAGTCCCGAGATAAAGCGCGCCTTCAACATCGAGGCTGACCACCTGACCCCTGCCGAGCTGATCCGCAGGCTGTTGACCGCGCCGGTCGATTTCCTGTGGTTCGGGGGGATCGGGACTTATGTCAAGGCGCCGGACGAGAACCATGCCGAGGTCGGCGACCGCGCCAATGATGCTCTGCGCATCGGCGGCAACGAGATCCGCGCCAAGGTCGTCGGCGAGGGAGCCAACCTCGCGGTAACCCAGCGCGGCCGGGTCGCCTTCGCGCTTGCCGGAGGCCGCATCAACACCGACGCGATCGACAATTCGGCTGGTGTCGACACCTCGGATCACGAGGTCAACATTAAGATCCTACTCGGCCAGGCGATAGCCTCCGGCGCACTTGCGGCCGCAGAGCGTGAGCCCCTGCTGGCCTCTATGGCGGGGGACGTCGCATCGCTGGTGTTGCGGGACAATTACCTGCAGGGCGAGGCGCTGTCGGTCGCGGAAGCGGGCGGCGTCGCGTCTCTCGACCGGCAGACGCGCATGATGCGCGAACTCGAGCGGTCGGGTCGGCTCGATCGCGCGCTCGAGTTCCTGCCCGATGACGACACGCTGGCCGCGCGGGCGGTGGAAGGCCGCGGGCTCCTCCGACCGGAGCTGGCGGTTTTGCTTGCTTACGCGAAGATGACGCTCGATGAGGAGCTGCTTGCTTCCGCGCTGCCTGACGCGCCAGAACTCGTTAATGAGCTTCGTGGCTATTTCCCAGCTGCAGTGCGCGGCCGGCTCGGGGCGCAGATTGCGACTCATCCGCTGCGCCGGGAGATCATTGCGACGGTCGTTACCAATGACCTCATCAACCGGGCCCGGATCACCTTTGTCCACGACATGCGGGCCCGCACCGGCCGGGCGGTGCCGGAAATTGCCCGGGCCTATATTATTGTGCGCGAGGTATTCGAGCTGCGAGGCCTGTGGAGCGAGATAGAGGCGCTCGACAACAAAGTAGCGCCTCCAGTGCAAATCGAGATGCTGATCGAGATCGCCGATTTGATCGAACGTGCCACGACCTGGCTGCTTTGCCACAGACGCACTGAACTCGGTACTGAGACCGCAAGGTTCGGGCCGACCGTCGGCACTCTTGCTGCTTCACTGTTCGAGTTCCTGCCGCCGCGGGACCGCAGCATCGTCACCAAGCACAGCTTGCAACTGACCGAAGCTGGGGTGCCCGAAACGCTCGCCGCCGGGGTCGCCGCCACGCTGTTTCTGGCTGCCGCGCTCGACATCGCCGATCTGGCGGAACGCTCGCGACAGCCGGTCGGCCGAGCTGCCCGGGTCTATTATGGCGTGGGCTCCCAATTCGCGCTGGATGAGATGCGCGCTGCCGCACGCCGGCTGCCGGCCGAAACGCAGTGGCAAAAACAGGCAGTCGAGGCGATCATCGAGGATGCGTTTGCTCTGCAAACCGACGTCGCCGCGCGCGTGTTGGCGAGTGAATTCGCCGCGGAGGCCGACCCACTCGCCGCCTGGTCTGCGGCCAACGCAGTTGTGCTCGCTCCTGCCGAGGCTCTCGTCAGGGATCTGCGCGCGGCGACCACCCCCGATCTCGCAGTGCTCGTCGTCGTCGGCCGCCAGCTTCGCCACGCGCTGGGCTAGACCTAGGGTTACGCCTCGTCCCAGATTTTTTCGGTGAGGGGCAGGCCGCGGACGTCGTCGAGGCCAAGCGGGCGGTCCGGCGCAACACCGGCTTGTTCCAGCAGAGAAGCGATTTGACGCGTGTGCTGGGTCGAATGCCAGACAGTTCGCTCAAACATCTCATGCCGTGAGGTCTCGCCGAAATAGGTCGACACCGGACGGGTGAAATCCTCGTCCGCGACCCGCTTCCACCAATTGTTCAAGCGCCGTCGTACGCTCTCCCCAAAATCGGCGACCGCGCCGCTCGTCCGCATCTTGGGAGGCGGTAGCACACCGAGCTTTTCACGGCTCAGGGTTCCGCCATCTTCCTCCATGTCGAGATACGCGCTCGGAATCTGGAACAGGTGGTGCATCAGCATTCGATAGGACCGTGGCCGGTTCGGCAGCTGCACCTCGAGCATGTCGGCGGGCATCTGGCGCACCAGCCGGATCGCGGTTTCGAGTACATGGTCGTATCGGGCAAGCAACTCGGCAGGCGACAACACCGGGCCGGTCTTGTCGTCGAGACCCAAGAACTCGACGACATCGCGGATTACCTGCGCAAAGACGAAGCGGTCACCGCGCGATACCACCGGTACGGAGCGCGCACCGAGCCGACGCAGCTCCTCCATGCCACTTTGGTCCGCCAACACGTTGATGGATTGGAACTCGATCCCACGGACCGAGAGGTATTCCTTAACCCTGAGGCAGCTCGTTCAATGCGGTTGCCAAAAGACCTTGATCGGTTCGCTCATGTTTCCCTTCGGGCCAGTGCTTCTAAAGCGTAGGCGGGAAATCGGTGCTCCGCAACCAATTGTCTTGTGATCCGGGCCGGGCCTATTCTCCTCCGGATCTTCCAAAGCTAAACGGAGGGAGCCATGACGGTTGTACGGGCATCGGCACGGTCCACCAGACGGGGCGCGGCCGAAAACTTTAGCGGAGAGGTCTTTCAGGACGAGGTACTTGTCGGCCAGGCGCCCTCGCGCATGCGTGCGACCGTCGTCTCGTTCACCCCAGGCGCCCGCACCGGCTGGCATTCTCACCCCGTCGGGCAGACGCTTTATTGCCTCTCCGGGGTCGGCCGCATCTGCATTGGGAAAGGCTCACGGCCGCAGGCGATCTATCCCGGCGACACCGTGATGATCCCGCCCGATACGATGCATTGGCACGGCGCTGCCCCCGACCGCCTCTTCGCTCATTTGGCGATGTCGGAGAACGGCGAACAGGGTCAAGGGACGACCTGGGCCGAGCACGTCAGCGATAGCGATTATAAGATGGAACCAGCGGCCTGACGGAACAGCTCAGCCGAGCGTTCCCGAGGCACGAAGGGCCGCGATTTCGTCCGGTTCGAGCCAGGGGGCGAGCGCCGCCTCGGCCTCGTCGGCCTGGCGTGGCGCCTGCGGCGGGATCGGCAGGTCGGGAATGCTACGGCTGAAGCGGGGCGCCGGCGCCGGCTGGGTGATCCCGTCGATCTCGACATAGGTCCGGCGCGCTTTGTTGTGAGGATGTTGCGGCGCCTCGTCGGTCGTTAGAACCGGGGCAAAGCAGGCGTCTGTCCCTTCGAGTAGACCGCACCATTCATCACGCGTCCTGGTTCCGAAGAGCGCCGCCAGGCGAGCCTGCGCCTCAGGCCAATGCGCGCGGTCCATTTGCGGCGGCAGCGTCGCCGGATCGATATCCAGGCGCCGCAACAACTCGGCGTAGAACTTGCCCTCGATCGGCGCGATCGAGATCCAGCGGCCGTCGGCGCATTCGTAGACGTTGTAGAAGTGGGAGCCGGTATCGATGTGGTTGGTTCCCCGTTCGTGGGTTCCCAACCCACAGGCGATCATGCCGTGGAAGGCCGTCATCAATGATGCGGCGCCGTCGACCATTGCGGCATCGACGACCTGCCCTTCGCCGGAGCGCTGTGCTTCGAGAATGCCGCAGACGATGCCGAACGCGAGATAGAGGGCGCCACCCGCGAAATCACCGATGAGGTTCAAGGGCGGGGTCGGCGGCTGACCGCGGCGCCCGAAGGCGTGCAGTGCGCCCACGAGTGAGATGTAGTTGATGTCGTGCCCGGCGGCGTGCGCGAGCGGCCCTTCCTGTCCCCAGCCAGTGACCCTGCCATAGACGAGGCGCGGATTGCGTTTGAGGCAATCTTCAGGGCCGAGGCCGAGCCGCTCGGTAACTCCCGGACGGAACCCCTCGATCAGAGCATCTGCGCGCGTGATGAGGCGTAATGCCAGGTCCTTACCCTCGGGGCTCTTCAGATCGAGGGCCAAGGCTTGCCGGCCACGCAATAACAGATCGTAGGGAAGTTCGCGCTGCAGGCCGAGATCGCTCGGCTCCGGCCGGTCGATGCGCAGCACGGTCGCGCCGAGATCGGCGAGCAGCATTGCGCACATCGGCCCCGGCCCGATGCCGGTGAGTTCCACGACCTTGATACCGGCGAGCGGTCCCAAATCCGCCTCCCTTTGATGCGGGCGGGAGCGTGCGTGGTATTAGACAGTCGGTCAAGCTGCCGCTCATCCAAAGGAGAGCCCATTATGTCGGGACCGCTCGAAGGAATCCGCGCTGTCGATCTGACCTCGGCGGTATTAGGACCGGTGGCGACGCAGATCCTCGGCGACATGGGGGCGGACGTCATCAAGGTCGAGCCGCCGCAGGGTGATCCGATACGACCCCTCGGGCCATCGCGGCACCCCGGGATGGGGGCCTATTTTCTCAACATCAACCGTAACAAGCGGAGCGTCGCGCTCGACCTGAAACGGCCGACGGCGCGCGATGCGCTGCTCAAGCTGGTCGAGACGGCGGATGTGTTCATCCACAACATGCGGTTGGGCGCGGCGGAACGGCTCGGCGTCGACTACAATACGCTCGCGGCCCGCAACCCGCGCCTCGTCTACGCCGCCGCCACCGGCTTCCGCAAGGAGGGGGTGCATCGCGACCGCCCTTCCTTCGACGACGTGATCCAGGGGGAGAGCGGTCTTGCCGCGCTCAACGGCGGCGTCGGTGGCGAACCCCGCTATGTGCCGATGGCGGTATGCGACAAGATCTGCGGCTATGTTCTCGCCTCGGCGATCGGCATGGCGCTGTTTCACCGCGAGCGCACCGGCGAAGGGCAGGAAATCCATGTTCCGATGCTCGAGACGATGGTCGCCTTCAACCTCGTCGACCATCTCTGGCACGGCGTCCTCGCCGAACCCGAAAAGGGGCTCGGCTATCCGCGGATGCTGACGCCGCATCGCCGGCCGTTTCCCACCAAGGACGGTCACATCTGCATTCTCGCAACGACCGACACGCAGTCGCGCCACCTCTTCGAGGCCCTCGATTGCCCTGAACTGGCCGATGACGCGCGGTTTTGCACACTCGACCAGCGGACCGACAACATCGACGAGCTCTACGCCATCATCGTCGAGCGAATGCGCCAGCGTTCGACCGCCGAATGGCGCGAGAGGCTCGATGCCTTCGACGTCCCCAATGGCGTCGTAACTAATCTGAAGGGTTTGCTCGCCGACCCCTACCTCGACGAGACCCGGTTTTTCGAGCCGGTCGAACACCCCTCCGAGGGGAAAATGCTGACTACCGCCATTCCGGTTACGTTTTCCGCCTCCCCCGGGGACAGCTTCCGGCTGCCTCCGCCGCGACTCGGCGAGCACACGCACTCCGTGCTTCGTGAACTTGGGTTCTCAGCGTCGCAAATCGATGCGATTATAGGTTGAGGTCTTCTTGAACAACGCCAGGCAGCATGGGCGCTCCCTCCGCGAAATCTAGAGCTATGACCATTATCGCCGCGTCGGTGGCGATTGCTTTACTTTCGGCCTGCGACGAACCGGCTCCACCAAAAGCAACGATCCGGCCCGTCCGTGCCACTCTTACCGAGTTGCTCGACATCGGTGACGCCCTCTCTCAGACCGGGGAGATCCAAGCTCGCTATGAAACGGATTTGGGCTTTAGGATCGATGGCAAGATCATCGCTCGCCCGGTCGATGTGGGCTCGGTCGTCAAGAAGGATGACCTGATCGCGCGGCTCGATAGCCAAGCGACAAAGAGCCAGATTCAGTCGGCGCAAGCCGTCCTGACAGCGGCTGAAGCCGAGCTGACACGAGCGCGAGCGGAGGAGGCACGGCAAAGCGCTTTGCTGAAGGACGGCTTCACCACGCGACAGCGGTATGACACCGCGGTTCGCGACCTGCAGGCTGCCGAGGCCCAGCGCGACGCGGCGCGGGCCAAATTGAGCCTCGCTCGCGATGATCTCGGCTACACCGAGCTCCACTCTGACGTGGATGGGGTCGTTACCGCGACGTATGCCGAAGCCGGCCAGGTCGTCGCTGCCGGCCAGCGTGTCGTACGCATTGCCGAGCCCCGAGAGCGAGAGGCCGTCTTCGACGTGCCGGAAGTCGCTTTTCGACTCATACCACATGATCCTCAGATAGAGGTCACCTTGGTAGCCGACCCGTCGATCAAGGCCGCAGGTCGGGTTCGGTATGTCGCCCCGCAAGCTGATCCGACGACGCGAACCTACGCCGTAAGAATCTCGCTGCCCGATGCACCGCCCGAAATGCGACTCGGAGCCACCGTCAAAGGTCGCGTCGAACTCCCGGCACAGAAGCTCGTCGCATTGCCCAGCTCGGCATTGTTCGAGCAAGACGGCAAGCCGGCAGTGTGGGTGCTCGACCGGGCAACCCACACGGTTCACCTCAAACCGGTCACGGTGCTGCGATTTGATCCTGATCGGGTGCTGCTCTCGGCCGGCGTGGAAGCAGGCGATATGGTCGTCACGGCGGGGGTCCACCTGTTGCGTCCCGGCGAGCAGGTCCGACTTCTTGCCGCAGTCGATTAATGAGAGGGTTCAACCTTTCGCGATGGGCCCTCGAGCACCGTTCGTTCGTCTGCTACCTGATGCTGTTGTTCTTAGTTGCCGGCGTCTTGTCGTATTTGCGGCTTGGACGCGACGAAGATCCCCCCTTTACCGTGAAGACGATGATCGTTGCGACAGCTTGGCCCGGCGCAACGCTCGAAGACACGATGCTCCAGGTCACCGACCGGATCGAGAAAAAGCTGCAAGAAACACCATGGCTCGATTATCTCAAGAGCTACACGCAATCCGGACAATCGACGATCAGCGTTGTCTTAAAGGAAAGTACCCCGCCTGATATTGTCCCTGACATCTGGGACAAAGTCCGAAAGAAGGTCGACGATATCAGAGTAACTCTGCCGCGTGGCATTCAGGGGCCTTTCTTCAATGATGATTTCGGCGACACTTTTGGAACAATTTATGCCTTCACTTCCGACGGCTTTACTCTCCGCGAGCTGCGCGACTACGTCGAACGGATTCGCTCCGAGCTCCTCGCGCTTCCGGACGCCGCCAAGATCGTACTGATCGGGACTCAGGACGAGAAGATCTATCTCGAATTCGACACGCGACAACTAGCGGGCCTCGGCATCGACAGCAACGAGGTGATCGCCAGCCTCAGAGCGCAAAACGCTGTCGAACCCGCTGGGACGGTCCGAGGGGTCCGCGAGTCAATCCTCCTGCGCGTGACCGGACAATTCCTCTCGGAGGAGAGCCTGCAGAAGCTCGATCTCTACGCGAACGGGCGATATTACCGGCTCAATGACGTCGCCACCGTGCGCCGCGGCTACGCCGACCCGCCGCAACCGATGTTTCGCTTCGACGGCAAGCCCGCCATCGGGCTCGCCGTGGCCACCGCCAAGGGCGCCGATATTCTGGGTTTTGGCGACAAGCTGCGGCGGCGAATGGAGGAGATCAAAACCGATCTGCCGATCGGGATCGAACCCCACCTCGTCGCCGATCAATCGGTAGTCGCTCGAGAAGCCATCAGCCGATTCACCGAAGCGCTCTGGGAAGCCATCGCGATCGTGCTCGGCGTAAGCTTCCTGACGCTCGGTTTGCGGGCTGGCGCGGTTGTCGCGCTATCGATCCCGCTTGTTCTGGCGATCGTCTTTCTCGGCATGGCGCTGTGCGGCATCTCACTCCAGCGGGTGTCGCTCGGGGCTCTCGTCATCGCCCTCGGCCTATTGGTCGATGACGCCATGGTGACGATCGAGATGATGGTGAGCCGACTGGAGCGGGGTATCGATCGCATCGCCGCCGCAACCCATGCCTACGTCACCACAGCATTTCCAATGCTGACCGGGACGCTGGTAACGATCGCCGGTTTCATTCCGGTGGGCTTCGCCCGCAGCAACGCCGGCGAATACTGCTTCTCGCTGTTCGCTGTCATTGCGATCGCGCTCGTTGTGTCATGGCTGGTAGCGGTCCTGTTTACGCCGCTGGTCGGCGTTATGATCCTACGAGAGCCGTCGCATCCCCGGTTGGGCCAGCGGGAGCCCGGACGCAGCGGAAGAGCCTTTCGCAGCATATTGTTGCTCTGCATGCGCGCACGCTACGCGACAATTGCCGTCACACTCGCCCTCTTTGCGCTTTCCGTGATCGGTTTACGGTTCGTCCAACAGCAATTTTTTCCGGCTGCCGATCGGCCGGAGCTGATCCTCGATCTGACATTGCCGTAAAACGCGCCGATCACGGCTACCGAAGCCGCTGCCGAACGCGTCGAAAAACTTCTCGCCGATGACCCGAACATCGATCGCCACACCTTCTATATCGGGCAGGGAGCGGTCCGTTTTTATCTTCCGCTGAACGTACAGCTCGCGCAGGATTATTTCGCTCAGGCCGTGATAGTCACCAAAGGACTTGTTCAGCGACAAGCCGTCAGAGCTCGACTGGAGGAGGCGCTGGCGACGGCATTGCCCGATGTTGCGACGCGGATTTATCCGCTTGAACTCGGGCCCCCGGTAGGCTGGCCGCTGCAATACCGCGTCAGTGGCGGCGATCCACAGAAAATTCGCGATCTCGCCTATGCGGTCGCCAATATCGTCGCGTCGAATCCTTGGACGCGGAAGATCGGGTTCGACTGGAACGAGCCGATCAAAGCCGTGCGCTTGAGGGTGGACCAGGACAAGGCGCACCGGTTCGGGATCAGCTCGGCAGCCCTCGCGCAGGCGATCGAGGCGACAACTCGCGGCCTCGTCATTACCCAGCTGCGGGACTACGTCTATCTCGTAGACGTGATCGCCCGATCCGGCGGCGCTGAGCGTACATCGCTCGATACATTACGGTTGTTGCAGCTGCCTCTCCCGGGCGGCCGAAATCTCCCGCTGCTCGATGTGGCCTCGCTCGAATACACGCTCGAGCAGCCGATCATCTGGCGGCGCAACCGACTTCCCACGATCACCGTCCAAGCCGAGTTGTCATCGGGGATCGAACCCAAGACAGTGACTGCGCAGTTGGCCTCAAAGATTGCCGCCTTCGCTCGCACAATGCCAATGGGCTACCGGGTTGAAACCGGTGGCACGGCGGATGCGAGCGCAAAGGGACTGGGCTCGGTCTCGGCCGTGGTTCCGGTCATGATCATTCTGATGGTCACGATCCTGATGGCGCAGCTGCAAAGCTTTCAGCGCCTCTTCCTGGTCGTCAGCGTTGCGCCGCTTGGCCTGATCGGCGTCGTCGCGGCATTGCTGGTGAGCCATATGCCGCTAGGCTTTATTGCGATCCTCGGCATCATTGCTCTTACTGGGATGATCATTCGAAACTCGGTCATCCTGATCGATCAGATCGGTCAAAACACCAGCGCGGGTCAGGCCGCATGGGACGCGGTCGTCAACGCGACTTGTCACCGGCTGCGTCCGATCCTGCTGACAGCCGCCGCCGCGATGCTCGGGATGATCCCGATAGCCGGCGAGGTATTCTGGGGACCAATGGCCTTCGCGATTATCGGCGGCCTGGCCAGCGCAACTTTGCTGACCCTGTTGTTTCTGCCGGCCCTTTATGTCGCTTGGTTTCGTGTTTCGGAACGGCTATCCAGCATCGCCTCGGTCGGGGAGAGCATGGCGGCCAAATGAGGCAGCGCGCTGCGCGGTCAGGTTTGTGAATTGGGACGTTTGCTTCTATGGTTGAAGACTGCAACCGTTCGTCGAGTTAACCAAACAGTTCCATGGCCGAGGTCGTAGGAAGCGGCAATCACGACACCGCCCCGACAGAGGTCGCCGCCCTCGCAGAGTTATCGGCGCTTGGCGCCCTTCGATCCGTTCCCTCTTTGAGCCCTTTGTTCCGGCCGATCGGCGACGAGCTTTTGTCGAGAATTGAGCCGATGCTCGAATGGTTCGGCGTCGCGGCGGGGACGGTGCTGTTTCGAGAGGGCGACCCGGCGCCGGATGCCTACGTCGTGATAAGCGGTCGCCTTGGTGTCTTCGTCGAAGCAGCAGCTGATCTGATCCCGGTCGCACAAATCTCGCCAGGCGAAATCGTTGGAGAGATGAGCCTCATCTCAAGAGAACCGCGCTCGGCAACGGTGCTTGCCCTCCGAGACAGTGAAGTGGTGCGCCTGCCGCGAGCCGCCGCGGCACGGTTGATGGCCGCAAACCCGCAAGTCGGGCTTTTTGTCATGCGTTTGCTGGCGGCACGATTGCGCGAGAGGACGCGTACACGCCTGCTGCGCCAGACAATCGACAGTATTGCGATCGTATCGCTCACGGAACCGCCTGCCGATCCCAGCTCCGTCAAACATTTAATCGAGGCATTTCGGCAATTTGGTCGAGAGATTGCGGTCGTTGATAATCCGGAGAGTGAGCGGACGTCCCAGGCGGTCAAATCCACTGCAGCGGCCCGACCCCTCGTGATTTACGTCGCCGGCCGGGATTCCCAGGGCTGGGCACGCCGCTGCCTCCGGCAATCCGACCGGGTCGTCTTCGTCGCCAATGCTGCGGCAAGCACCGTCGGGGCCAGTCAATGGGCGATCGACTATGCTTCTGCTCTGCAACGCGTCGCTGATCTCGTCCTGGTCAACGACGCCAACAGCACATTCCCTGCCGGTGGCAGTGACTGGCTGCAGCACTTTTCGAGTGACCGCATCCTTCATGTCAGGCGTGGCAATGCCATCGATTTTGCCAGGGTCGCGCGGCTTGTGTTTCGACAAGCAATCGGCCTTGTGCTTTCGGGCGGTGGCGCCCGCGCATTCGCTCACATCGGTGTTATAAAGGCGCTTAGCGAGGCTGCAATTCCCATAGATCTTGTCGCCGGAACCAGCATGGGCGCGCTGGTGGCCGCTTCGGTTGCGCTCGGCCACCCACCCGGCGAGATGATCGAGATTTTCTCGCGCGCCTTTAGAAGAAATCCAATCGCAGATTACACGATCCCGATTGTCGCCCTCGCGCGAGGGCGCCGAATGAGACGGATGTTAATCGACGCGTGCGGCGAGGCACTGATCGAGAATACTTGGAAGAGCTTCTTCTGCGTTTCGGTCAACCTGTCCCGCGGCGAGGCCATGGTGCACAAGGAAGGGGTACTTTGGCGCGCGCTGCGCGCCTCGGCCGCAATACCCGGAGTGGTTCCGCCAATGGTCATGGACGGCCAACTCTTTGTCGACGGCGGCGTCATGAACAATTTCCCGGCGAGCGTAATGAGTTCGCTGCTGCGGGGACCAGTAGTCGGGGTCGAAGTTACTGCCGACTGGAAACTGGAGACGCAAATCGATGATATCGAAGAAAAGTCGCTGTTGTGGCTGTTGCGCCGGGGCCGTAGGGAAACGCCCAATATTTTGCGCATTCTGACGCGTTCGGTCACGATTAACGGCGATCTGGAGAAGGCGGCGAACCGCGGCGCCGCCGACGTCCTGATCCAACCGGAATTGAGCTCCATCGACATCTTATCGTTTCGCGAGTTCGACAGCGGTAGAGGCTGGGTACCAAGCAGCTATAGGCGCGGTTGACCAGATTAAGAAAGGATTGGCGGCCGAAGCGCCCAAATGGGCCAACTTCCAGTGGTGACTCACACGATGCCGCCGCGCAGGTCCGCCCCGTGACAATCCGGGATTGACCGCGGGCGCCGAACGGTATCCCATCGTTGCTTTCGCCTCGAACGGGAGGATCGGCCCGCGATGAGCATCAAAGGTAAGGCCAATATCGTCGGGATCTTCGAGCATCCGACGCGCAAGGCCGACGACAAGTCGCTGTTCCAGCTGCATGCCGAATGCGCCCAAGGCGCGTTCGCCGACGCCGGGCTCGGCAAGAACGATATCGACGGGTATTTCTGCGCCGCCGGCGACACGCCCGGGCTCGGCGCGCTGTCGATGATCGACTATCTCGGGCTCAAGCTGCGTCACTGGGATTCGACCGATACCGGCGGGTCGTCCTATCTGCTGCAGGTCGGCCATGCGGCCGAGGCGATCGCGCTTGGCAAATGCTCGATCGCGCTGATCACCCTGGCCGGAAGGCCGCGCACCGAAGGCGTGGCGACCGGTACGGCACCGCGTGCAGCGACGGTGCAGTCGGCCGAAACCGCGTTCGAGAACCCCTACGCGCCCGCCACTGCAAACATGTACGCGATGTGCGCGATGCGCCACATGTACCAATATGGCACGACCAGCGAGCAGCTCGCCTGGATCAAGGTCGCAGCTTCGCACCATGCACAGCACAATCCGCATGCGATGCTACGCGATGTCGTGACGGTCGAAGACGTGGTGAATTCGCCGATGATCGCCGACCCGTTGCATCGGCTCGATTGCTGCGTGATCAGCGATGGCGGCGGCGCGATCATCGTCGCCAGCCGCGAGGTCGCCAAGAGCCTGAAGCGGCCTTTGGTCAAGATCATCGGCGCCGGCGAGGCGCCAAAGCATCAGATGGGCGGGCAGATCGACTTGACCTATTCGGGCGCGGTCTGGTCAGGGCCGCCGGCCTTTGCCGAGGCCGGTGTCAAACCGGCCGACATCAAATACGCTTCGATCTATGACAGCTTCACGATCACCGTGTTGATGCAGATCGAGGATCTCGGTTTTTGCGAGAAAGGTCAGGGCGGGCGGTTTGTCTCAGACGGGAATTTGATCTCGGGCACCGGCAAATTGCCGTTCAATACGGATGGCGGCGGCCTCTGCAACAACCATCCCTCGAATCGCGGCGGACTGACCAAGGTGGTCGAAGCGGTGCGCCAGTTGCGCGGCGAAGCACATCCCGCGGTCCAGGTCAGGAATTGCGATCTGGCATTGGCGCATGGCACCGGCGGCTCGCTCGGCACCAGGCATGGTGCGGCGACCGTCATCATGGAAAGGGAGTGACGGCGATGCAGAGCCAGGAGCGCAAGATCCAAGCGCCGCAACCCAATCTCGAGACCAAGGCGTTCTGGGACGCCGCCGCCGAAGGCAAGCTGATGATCGGCAAATGCACTGCCTGCGGGGCGGTGCACTATTATCCGAGGGCAATGTGCCCCGTCTGCTTCAGCGACAAGACCGAATTGCAGCAGGCCTCGGGCAACGGCACGATCTACACCTATAGCGTGATGCGCCGGGCGCCGATCCCCTATGCCATCGCCTATGTGACGCTCAGCGAAGGTCCGACGATGATGACCAACATCGTCGATTGCGACCTCGACAAGATCCGCATCGGGCAGACCGTCCGCCTCGTCTTCAAGCCGAGCGACGGCGGGCCGCCGGTGCCGATGTTCGCCCCGATCTGAGATCCTGGCGCGGAGCGATCAGCCCTTCGGGCCCGTTAGCGGTGAGGCCGGCGCCGCAGCGCAGCGGCGCCCTGTCAGGCGGCCTTGGTTATAGGTGAGCACAACATCAGCGCAGCCGATCTTCGGCAATGCGAGTGGTTGCGCGTGCTCGTCGAAGAACTTCGCCTCCACGAGGTTCCGGTCCTCGTCATAGAGAAATCTAGCTTCGGCAAAGCCTTCAGCGGGATCGCGCATCGGCTCGTTGTGATCGTCGAAATAAGCTTCGTCGGTGAGGTTGCCGCGCGGGTCGAAGACTTTTGTATGCCGGGCAAAGTGGGTGACCGGCGAGATCACCAGATCGCCATTGCCGTCGCGGCACGCCCATTCGATCTGTTCGCGCCGCTCGTCGTAGGCGAAGTTGGTCGTGGGGCAGCCTTTTTCCTTGTCGATCAGCTGTCCGGGCGCGGCGTAATAGGCGTGTGCGATCTCGTTGCCGCGGCGGTCGAAGGTGTATCTGAGGATGCTGTAGCCGACACTGATGCGCGCCGGCCGGTCATACGCGTCGAAATAGGCTTCTTCGATGACGTTGCCGCGATCGTCGAAGCTCTTGGTTTCCCGCGCCCAACCTGCTTTAGCGACGACCGCCTTGCCGGCAACGTCGAAATAGGCGGTGCCGGTGGGGTTCCCGCGCGAATCGTACGACATCTTCTGTTCGGCGTAGCCGTCGACCACGGCCACCCGCTTGCCCAATTTGTCGAGATAGACCTGATCAACAGCTCTTCCATTGGCATCGACCGAGATTTGGATCTGCGCATAGCCGCCCGTCGTGTCGACTGGCGCCCCAGTCTGGTCGAGGTAGGATTCGCCGATCTTGTATCCGTTCTCGTCGTAGCGTCGAGCGATCCGCGAATAGCCGACGGCCAGCGTTACTGGCTTACCGTCGTGGTCGACAAAGGACAGCTCGGCGAGGTTGCCGGCCCGGTCGTAGGCCGCGCGAATTCTCTCCGAACTATCGCCGGCAGCGATTGCCGATCCGTCCACAGCGAAGAAATTCGCTTCGACCCAGCGGCCTTGATCGTCGAACTGCCGGGTGACGCTGGCGTACCCGCCATTAGCGAGCACGGGCTGCCCATAACGGTCCCAGAAGACGCTTTCCACGAGGTCGCCCCACAAATTGTATACACGTGTTTCTTTGACGTATTTGTCGGCGCCCTTTGCAGGCTGGCCGCCCGCGTCGAGCAGCGTCAGCGTGACGATGTTTCCGTATTCATCGTATTCCGCCTGTTGCACTACCGCGCCGCTCGAAGGATCGCGCATTGCCGCCCCATTCTCATCGAAGAAGCGGTACTCGACGATGTTGCCGCGATCGTCGTAGCGCAACCGCGTCGTCGCCGGCGCGCCGCGCGGCAAGGTCGGCTTGTCGTCCTCGCTCAGGGCGGTGAGGCGGATCGCTTGGCCGCGCTCGTCATATTCGCATTCCTGGCCGTATTTCCCGTCGCGGTCGGGCTCCGGGTTGCCATAGGCGTCGAGGTACCGGACCGTCCGATCGTGGCCGCGCTGAGGGCCGCTCTCGATCCGGGTAAAGCGCACCCGCGACGCGCCCGATTGCGACATCGAAATCGCAACACCGGCACGCGAATGGAACTCGGCTATGGTCTCGTTTGAATAAGTGAAGGTAAAGACCTGCATGCCGTTACGGTCGAACCACACTTCATTGGCGATCTTGCCGCCGTCGTAGCTCAACTCGGCGCGGCAATAGGTGTTGACGCCGGAGCTGTCCTGGCTAACCTGGCCGAGATAGGTCTGGAATGCGCTGGTTTGCGGGCAGACCCCGTGCCCGTTGATCGACTCGAGGCGCTTCGGCGGACCATAGCGGCCGGCAAAATAGAATTTGAGGCTCATGCCGCGGTGGTGCGCGGCAGCTTCGGTCAATTGCGGCCCGACCCCGACAAAGACCCCGAATTTTTTGGTGAAATTCGGGTAATAGCGCACCTTGGTGTCAATATAGCCGTCGTAATACCACCCGGCTCCGGCCAATAGCGCGACGAGGACGGCGGCGGCAGCTGCGTAGATCTGCCGCCGTTGGCGCTGCCGATGCGCGGCATAGGCCTGCGAGGCGGCGATGAATTCGGTAGTTACCGGGCCGAGCCCGAAGCCGCCGTCGCGCAGTAATGTCGCCGCCTCCGCGACCGCCTTGCCGGGCGGCAGAAGCCGCGCCGTGTCCCGGCTCGATCCCTCCCAGATCATTGCCGCGGCGGCGACCCGTGCCCGCAGCCGCAGCACTTCCTTGTTGGCGGCGATCCAATCCCGCGCGCGCGGCCATTCGCGCAATAGCGCCTCATGGGCGACGCCGATCGTCGCACCCTCGCCCTCGCTGCGATCGGCGACGAAGAAACGCGCCGCGACAAAGGCATCGGCAAGGTCGAGTGCGCCCGTCGCACCGGCCAATTGGGCACGCGGGGAGCGCCGGGCGCCAACCGCGTCATCTTCGAGCCCCACTCGCACCAGCGCCGAGAGGACCGCCGGCAGCGCCGCCTGCACTGCAGGAGGAAGCCGGCCGAACTCCTCCTCGGCACGTTGGCGCAACGCGCCTTCGAGCCCGCCGAGCGTCTGATAGTCGGCAAAGCGCAGCAAATTGCCGCTGCGCCGCTTATAGAGCTCGTCGAGCGCGAACTGCAGAAGCGGCAATGCACCGGGATTGGCCGCGGCCGCGTCGCGCAGCGCGTCGTCGAGTCCCTCCTCGGTTTCCGGGTTGCGCTCGAAGGAAAGCCCGGCGATCAGCGCTGGGCGCCGGATCATCTGCGCGATCTCGGCGGTGCGGGGCGGGCGCAGCTCGTAGGTGCCGTCGCCGCGGATCAAATCGCCAAACGCATCCGGGAATTCGCCGCAACGCGGGTAGAAATCGGCGCGCAGTGTGGCCAGCACCCAGACCTGTCCGTCCGCGGCCAAACCTGCCACCGCCGCGATAAAGGCGTCGCGTTCGCCAGGGGTGATTGCCGGCACAAAAATCTCTTCGAGCTGGTCGACGACGAGGACGAGGCGGGCAACCCCGGCCGGGTCGAGCTCCGGGGTGGACTGCCGGGCGCGCTCGACCACCCGGTCGAGGGTCAGCGCCAGAAACGGCCCGAATGCAGCCGGCTTGTCGCGCAGGACCTCGACGAGAGACTGCGCCGTAGTCCCGCCGACCGTAAGTTCGGGCAGCGCATCTTCATGCAACAGCGCCGCGACCAGAGCAGCCAGCGGTCCTGCGGCGCCGCCGTCGCTCGGCCGCATGATCGCCCGGCGCCAGGCGACGACCTCCTCGACGACGCGCGGCTGGACCAGCATCTGTACTACGCCGGCGCGCACGAGCGACGATTTGCCCGAACCGCTGATCCCGGTTACCAGCATCAGCGGCTGCGACAGGTCGGCCCGTCGGCGCAGCGTGTCGAGGATCTCGGTCACTGCGCGCGTGCGGCCGCAAAAGATCAGCGCGTGCTCGACATCGAAGATTTCCAGGCCGCGAAACGGTGATTGGGTCCATAACGGGACGGCGCCGCCGGCGCCGATTCCGGCATCGGCATGGAGATGCGTGCGGATTAGCTCACGCAGATGAGTTTCGAGCATCTCCTCGAAATCCGCCGGCGCCTCGAAGTCGCGGAAGGCTGCCCGGAACGATCCGCCTTCGCCGTGGAAATAACGGTCGATAAATTCCTGCACCGCGTCTCGCTGGGCGAGCCGCTCGAGCACCTGTTCGCGATTTTGGATCGTGGCGCGCAGCTCGGCCGTCTTGCGATATACCAGGATGTCCGGCATGCCACGCTGGGCGTGCGATTGGACCGCGTTTTCGAATTCGTATTCGGTGCCCGAAGCGTAGCGGCTGCCGTCTCCGCGCTGGTAGGTCTCGGGGAGTGGCGTGCCGAACCACGACCACAGGATGAAGACGCAGATATCGGACTGGCCGGCGAGCGGGATCTGCGCCTGAAACGTGTCGGTCGCCCGCATCGGCATCTGTTCCCAGAATACCGGCTCGACATCGGCAATCCCGCGGAACTCGAAGCGCAGGCGCTCGATCACCCGGGACGCGAGCGCCCGTTCGCTGCCCACGTCGCGCGGTGAGGAGACGAAAATACGGACTGTCTGCATACCGGTGCCTCGATGCAGGCGGTAACCTGCTTACGATCGAGCTTTATACCATCGCCGCCTGATCCGGCGGGGGATCCGGAACGCTCGGTCGACCGGGCTGAGCTGGGGCATCGGCGATCTCGCCGGCCCCTGCGTGAAACGCCAGTTCGGGTTTCGGGTTTTCGAATGGTAAACCCAGGAGCATATGGTAGCTTTCGACCCGCTACCCGCGATAGCCGGTGCTTCGGCTCGATTGCCAAAGGAAAAACGGATGGACACGATCGAAACAACGCTTGCCCCGAGACTGCGCACAATCGATCCGGAAGAATGGGCGGTGCGGGTCGATCTCGCCGCCTGCTATCGGCTGATTGCTCACTTCGGCATGGATGATCTGATCCTCGGCCACATCTCGGCGCGCGTGCCGGCAAGGGAGGACCAGTTTCTGATCAATCCAATGGGGCTCCTGTTCAACGAGATTACCGCCTCCGGTCTCCTTAAAATCGATATCGACGGCAATCAGATCGAGCCATCGGAA
>Ga0306925_10000096_pt1 | contig 47459 bp, 43 predicted proteins | sample flu12Cox44000176_FD_203755 | JGI IMG/M metagenome (GOLD analysis project Ga0306925, IMG submission 203755) | Lab enrichment of tropical soil microbial communities from Luquillo Experimental Forest, Puerto Rico - flux8day.12C.oxic.44.000.176 (v2)... | ecosystem: Environmental > Terrestrial >... | reverse complement strand
TCTAGATAGTGGATAGTGAGGCAAACATGGCATTTCACGTCAGAGACGAGGCGACCGACAAAGCGGTTCGGCAGTTGGCAAAGCTCAAAGGCAAGACCCTCACCGCGACGATCCGCGAAGCGGTCGAGCGCGAATACGAGCGCGTTAGTTCCGAGATCCCGCTGATCGAGCGGCTGAGGCCGATCCAGGAGGAGTTTGCCAGGCTGCGCAAGCCGGGTGGATTGCCGGCAGACAAAACATTTTTCGACGAGCTGTCAGGCGATTTCTGATGTTTTTGGATGCGTCGGCGGCGATCGCAATCATCGCGCGCGAAGGTGACGCCGCGACACTAGCCGGACGGCTTCGGCAAGCGAAAGAGGTGCACACCTCGGCCATCGCCATCTATGAGACCGTCCTCGGCCTTGCGCGGCTCGGGCAAACGTCGATCCCGGACGCCCAGGCCGTGCTCGATCGCTTTGTCGAGTCAGCCCGGGTGCAGGTGGTGCCGATCACTGCCGAGATTGGACGCTTTGCATTATCGGCGTTCGACCGGTACGGCAGAGGACGCCACCCGGCCTCGCTCAACATGGGAGACTGCTTTGGCTATGCGTGCGCTCACCAACTCGACATGCCTTTACTATGTAAGGGCGACGATTTCCCGCTGACCGATATCACAATTGCCTGAGCCACCCTCGGCGCGGCATGGCGGTCTTCTTCACCAGCGACACGCATTTCGGCCATGGTGGCGCGTTGGGACTCTATCGGCGGCCCTTCGCGTCGGTGGCAGCGATGAATGAGGCGCTGGTAGAACAGTGGAACGAGACTGTCGGACTGGACGATGTGGTCTGGCATCTCGGCGACTTCGCCATTCGCCAGCGCCCTCCCGTGGTCGCGGAGTTCCTCGCCCGCCTCAATGGCCATAAGCATCTCGTCGCCGGCAACAACGATCCCCCGGCAACGCAAGAACTCGAGGATTGGGAGAGCGTCCAGTCTTATCTCGAGATCGAGGCAGACGGGATTGGCCTGGTCCTCTGCCATTATCCGTTTCGCAGCTGGCGCAGCATGGGCAAGGGCTGGATCAATCTGCATGGTCACTCGCACGGCCGGATGAAGCCGCTGCCGCGGCAGTTCGACGTCGGCGTCGACGTCTGGGATTTCCGTCCGATCACCCTGAGGGAGATCCTGCACGGCCGCCGCTGACGGCGGAACATTGTTAAACCGGCACCGAGCGTGCAGAATCGCCTGATCGGGTGCGAGATCGTAGGGAGGATGCCGTGCAGCTGAGCCGCGAAGAATTGCTTAAGGCCTATCGCGACATGGTCACGATCCGCCGCTTCGAGGAGCGCGTACAGGAAGAGTTCTCGAAGGGCGGCATTCCCGGGTTTGTTCACCTCTACGCCGGCGAAGAGGCTGCCGCCGTCGGGGTCTGCTCGCATCTCGCGCCCAAGGACTACATTGCCAGCACCCACCGCGGCCACGGTCACAGCATCGCCAAGGGCTGTGACCCGGTGCTGATGATGCAGGAGCTCTTCGCCAAGAAAGGCGGGTTGTGCGGCGGCAAAGGCGGCTCGATGCACATAGCCGATCTCGACCGCGGCATGCTCGGCGCCAACGGCATTGTCGGCGGCGGGCCGCCGCTGGTGGTCGGCGCGGCATTGACCGCCAAGACCTTGGGGCGCGGCACCGTCGCGGTCTCGTTTACCGGCGACGGCGGCTCGAACCAGGGCACCACCTTCGAGGCGATGAACATGGCGGTGGTGCTGAAACTGCCAACCATCTTCGTGTTCGAGAACAACCAGTATGGCGAAGGCACCGGGGTCGGCTACGCCATCGGCAGCCATGACATCGCCGGACGAGCGGCTGGGTTCGGCCTGCCCGCAGTCAAGGTCAGCGGCGATGATTTCTTTGCGGTGCATGAGGCCGCCGGCGAGGCGGTCGAGCGCGCCCGCACCGGGGGCGGACCAAGTGCGATCGAGGTCGACACCTGCCGCTTTTTCGGCCACCACTCGGGTGACGCCCAGCTCTATCGCGGCAAGGACGAGGTCAGGCGGTTGCGCGAGGAGCGCGACTGCCTGAAGCATTTCCGCAAACGCGTCGGCGAGGCGGCATTGCTCGAGATGACCGCACTCGACGCCGTCGATGCCGAGATCGCCGCCTTGATCGACCGGGCTGTCGAGACCGCACGCGCGGCGGGCCCGCCGGCCGAAGCGGACCTGCTGACCGACGTTTACGTGTCTTATTAAGGGTCGCCGCGATGCCGCAAAAATCGATCCGCCAGGCGCTGAACGAGGCGCTCGCCCAGGAAATGCGCCGTGACCCGACCGTTGTCGTGATCGGCGAGGACGTCGCCGGTGGTGCCGCCACCGAGGGCCAACGCGACGCCTACGGTGGTGTCCTCGGCGTGACCAAGGGCCTCTTCGCCGAATTCGGCGAAGCCCGGGTGATCGATACGCCGATTACCGAGTCGGCGATCATGGGTGCGGCCGCCGGGGCGGCGGTGACCGGGCTGCGGCCGGTCGCCGAGCTGATGTTCTCCGACTTCTTCGGGGTCTGCTTCGATCAGATCTTCAACCAGGCCGCCAAGTTCCGTTACATGTTCGGCGGCAAGGCCAAGACCCCGCTGGTTATCCGCACGATGATCGGCGCCGGGCGCAGTGCGGCGGCCCAGCACTCGCAGAGCCCCTACCACATCTTTACCTCGGTCCCTGGGCTCAAATGCGTCGTCCCGTCCAACGCCTATGACGCCAAGGGGCTCTTAATCCAGGCGATCCGCGACGACGATCCGGTGGTCTTCTGCGAGCACAAACTGATGTACGACCTGAGGGCCGAGGTGCCGGACGAGCCTTACACGATCCCGTTCGGCGAGGCCAACATCGTGCGCGATGGCGACGATGTCACGGTCGTGGCACTGTCACGCATGGTGCATTACACGAACGAGGCGGCCGATACCCTCGCCAAGGAGGGGATCGAGTGCGAGCTGATCGACCCGCGCACGACCTCACCTCTCGACGAGGACACGATCCTCGAAAGCGTCGAGCGTACCGGCCGGCTCGTCATCGTCGACGAGGCGACACCGCGCTGCAGCATTGCGACCGACATCGCCGCGCTCGTCGCCGACAAGGCGTTTGCCGCGCTGCAGGCGCCGGTCCGGCGGGTCACCGCACCGCACACCCCAGTGCCCTTCGCGCCGGTGCTCGAAAAGCTCTACATCCCGAGCCCCGAACGCATCGCGGCCGCGATCCGCGAAGTGCACGGATATGCAGGATGATGAGGGCTCCTCGTTTCGTCACCCCCGCGAAAGCGGGGATCCAGAGCCTGCCCCTGGCGTGAACAGGGCGCAAGCGAATGAAATCGCTGGGTTCCTGCTTGCGCGGGAATGACGAAGGAAACGCCCGATGAGTGAAATCACCGCGATCACGATGCCCAAATGGGGTCTGACCATGACCGAGGGCACGGTCGTGGGCTGGCTCAAGCAGCAAGGCCAGGCCTTTGCCGAGGGCGAGGAGATCCTCGAGATCGAAACACCCAAGATCACCAACGTCGTCGAGGCATCGTCGGCGGGAACCTTGCGGCGCATCGTGGCACAGCCTGGCGCAACCTTGCCGGTCGGCGGATTGCTCGCCGTCGTGGCTGCCGACGAGGTGCCCGAAGCCGAGATCGACACCTTCGTCACCGGCTTTGCGGTCCCCGAACCTTCAAGCGGAGAGGCGGCGGAAGCCGAAGGGGTAAAGCCGCGCGACATCGAGGTTGGCGGCCGGCGCCTGCGCTACCTCGAGCTCGGTGAAGGTGACGACGTACCGGTGCTGCTGGTGCACGGCTTTGGTGCCGATCTCAATACCTGGATGTTTACCCAGCCGGCACTGGGCGCAGGGCGGCGCGCCCTCGCACTGGATTTGCCGGGGCATGGCGGATCGGCCAAAGAAGTCGGCGCCGGCGACCCCGAAGGCTTAACCGGCGCCGTTGAGGGTGTGCTTGAAGCGCTTGGCATCGCGCGGGTTCACCTCGTCGGACACTCGATGGGTGGAGCGATCGCGGCGCTCGCCGCATTGCGGCGCCCCGGGCGCGTCGCGTCACTGACCTTGATCGCCTCAGCGGGGCTTGGGCCCGAGATCAACGCTTCGTTCATCGACGGCTTCGTGCGTGCGTCGCGACGCCGCGAGGCAACAGAGGTGCTCGGTCTTTTGGTGGACGATCCGGCGCTCGTCAGCCGCACGATGGTCGAGGATGTCCTGCGCTACAAGCGGCTCGACGGGGTTTCGGCGGCGTTGGCGAAAATTGCCGAGGCGTGGTTTGCCGGCGGTCGGCAGTCGCCTGATTTGACCGGCCGGATCGCAATGCTGGCGATGCCGGTTCAGCTGGTCTGGGGGCGCAACGACCGCGTCATCCCGGTCGCCCACGCCGAGGCGCTCGCCGGCCGTCTGCCGGTGCATATTCTCGACGCCGCCGGCCATCTTCCGCACATGGAGAAGGCAGCCGAAGTCAATCGGCTGATCGGCCAGTTTATTGGAGGCTAACCAGACACAGCGGGAGGATTGCGATGAATTACACACGCACCGCCATCTTGCTGGCGGGGTTGACCGCACTCTTCATGGCGGTCGGGTATTTCCTCGGCGGCCCGGAGGGCATGGTGATCGCCTTTATTGTAGCCGTCGCAATGAACCTGTTCAGCTATTGGAGGTCCGACAAGCTCGTGCTTTCGATGTACGGGGCTCAGGAGGTCGACGACCGCACCGCGCCCGAATTCGTCGGGCTCGTGCGCGAGCTCAGCAGCCGCGCCGGGCTGCCAATGCCGCGCGTCTATCTGATGGATAACCCGCAGCCCAACGCGTTTGCGACCGGGCGCAACCCGGAGCACGCTGCGGTCGCTGCCACGACCGGTCTGCTCGACATGCTGAGCCCTCGGGAGCTCGCCGGTGTGATCGGTCACGAGCTCACCCATGTGAAGAACCGCGACACCTTGACGATGACGGTCACCGCGACAATAGCGGGTGCCATTTCGATGCTCGCGCAATTCGGCATGTTCTTTGGTGGCGGTCGTCGCGGTAGCGGCAATCGTGGCGGCGGGCTCACTGCCTTATTGGCTATCTTCCTCGCGCCTCTGGCTGCGATGCTGGTACAGATGGCGATCAGCCGAACCCGCGAGTACGCCGCCGACCGCGGTAGCGCTCAGCTGTCCGGCGATCCGCTTGGGCTCGTCTCGGCACTCGGCAAGATCGACACCGCAGCCCGCCAGATCGAGAACGTCCCCGCCCAACGGAACCCGGCGACGGCACCGCTCTTTATCATCAACCCGCTGTCGGGGGTCCGCATGGACAATCTGTTCGCCACCCATCCCTCGACAGCGAACCGCATCGCCGCTCTAGAGGCGCTTGCGGGAGCACAAGCGGCCTGACCGCCGCCTTATTGGCTCAGTGAGCGACCGGGTCGGGGCGGAGTTGGAATTCGACGACGAGCGGGCTTGAGAGCGTCTCGGGTGTGGCACCCGGGGCACCCGGCGCCGGTGCGTCGATCCCCTCGATGTGGAACGGCGTGCGATTGCCCGAGGTCACCCATAATTCGGGGCCCTTCCAGCCGGTCTTCGGGTCGTCGATGCGGCCTTCCAGCCTCTTGGCGAAAAAGCCCATCGGATTGGGGACGCGCAACTCGACGATCTGCTCGCCGACCAGCGCGTGCAGCGCATCCGATTGGTTGCCGGTCTCGAACGGCACGTTGGCGCCGAGCCCCAGGATATTGGACCAGTCCACCCACAGGTAATACGGTTCTCCTGGGCGCCTGGATCACCCTGGAAGCCCGGCCCGGAGAGCGGGTAGAAGGTAAAGCCTTCGGGGCATTTCTCGCCCTTCTCGGCACCCGGACCATTGAGCGGCTCCTTGCATTTGCGCCGCGGCATGGTTTCGCGGCGGCCGGCAGTCGCTCGATTTGACCGGCCGCATCGGGGAGCTGGCAATGCCGGTTCAGGTGATTGGGGCCGCGATGCCCGCATCATTCCGGTCGCCCACGCCGAGGCGCTCGCGGCCCGTCTCCCCGTGCATGTTGTCGACGCCGCCGGCCATCTCCCGCACATGGAGAAAACCGGCGAGGTCAACCGGCTGATCGAGCGGTTCATCTCCCTCAGCTGAGGGAGAAAATTCGAAGAACGATCGATTTCCAACGGGAATACTCTCTTATAATCAATCGGTTATGGCGATCCTCCGGGCTCGAGCAGGGAGGCCAGCAGGGAGCCCAATCGCGGCTCTGAGGGAGAGAGCAGGGAGAGCGGCGGGCTGCTCCCGCGATGAGCTGGTCCCTGTTCGAGGCGGGTTCGATCGGGCGCTGGCGGGGCGCAAATGGTTGGACGCCGTCCACCCGGCGTTATCCTACCCGGCCATATACCTTACGCCTCGATCTTGCCGAAAAGATGGCGATGCAGGTATCCCGCGAGGCCGCGAACGCGCCGCGGTATCGAGCGAAAGCCGGATGACCGTGGTCGCCGCGCTCCTCCCGGATCCTAATGGGCGAGCGGGTCGGGACGTAGCTGAAATTCGACGACCAGCGGGCTCGACAGCGTTTCCGGCGTGGCGCCCGGGGAGGGGGCGTCGATGCCTTCAATATAGAACGAGGTCACCCGCGAAGCCGCGTCCCTTCCACTCAGCGTTGGGACATTCAAGAAAATGGGCACCAGTCGTGCGACTTCTGCCCATTATCTCGCTCTCCGTGTCGCTGCTACGCGGCAAGATCCATTGCTTTCAGGCCAACGGCCTCTGAGGCCTTCGAAATGGCGCCCCTGACGTGCGCGGCATTCGCCGAGACCCGTAAGACTCTGCCCAACGCGCCGCTCGCTGTTTTGCCGATTTCCTCATTCACCAACTCATTCTTCCATAGGGCGCCTTCATACGACCACTCGATGATACCCAAGCGCTCAAGGTAGGGCAGAATATCCTCGCCGAGCTTGTACCGCTGGTAGACCGCATAGCAAACACCACCCAGGACATTCATGCCGGCGGCAGTCATCAAAACTTGACCGCCACCCTGAGCACGGATGCCTGGTACCTCAGATAAATCATCAGCGTTGAGAGTCGAAAGCTTCTTGAAAAGCGGAATATATTCTGTGCACCAGTCTATGAACTCAACGAGATAGGTCCGAAACCGCTCATGAGCGTCTTTGCCGACCTCACCATAAACCTCGACGAATGCTTTGTTCCAGGTATCATCACCTGCCCGGCTATTCAGCCCGGCATATTTGACGAATTGCCGCAACGCGCTCGTATTCCACACCTTGACAGAGCCGGCGCTAAGGTTGGAGCCCTTAGCCGTAGAGTCGATCGTGTGCTTAAATAACCGGCAGCTGCGGGCGAGATGAACAGCCAATGCATTGACCGGTAAGCGGTTATCATAGACCGCCACCAGGGAATCTGCGATCGGTCGCGTTTTTGAAGCGTCCGCGAAATCTTGATGAACTTGGTCTGGATCTTCCTCAAAGGTAATCATAACCGCTATGCTATCATGCAACAACTGATCGCGGATGCTTGGGTCTCGGTCCGCCATTGCCTGTTCGATCCCTTCGCGCCGATGCTGAGCGTCGGTGATGTCAAAACGAGCGTAAGACGGCAGCGTGAGTATCGCCGTCTTGATCGACGACTCACCAGTGACAGTAAATAGGGCTGCTCCTTTGCCCCCACGCAGATTTAGGGTTGCCGGCGGCATAATATATTTATCGTGACTTTTCACCGCGCTGGTCAAATACTTGGTGATCGCGCGGACATGGTTTTTGTCGATTGGCCGATTGGTGCTTTCGGCTACAGCTTCAACGTCGGCCTCTTTTTTCGCTCTAGACTGAACCGCGGCAACCCGCACAAAATCTTCGAACAGCATCGCGGTTGAAAACATGACGCGTCCGCCTTGTTCGAAGAGCGTACCCTCGAAGTAAATCGCTCGGTTCCCGTAAGCGTATTGCAGCGCAGCCGCGACCATCGCGGGAACGTCGCTCAGCTGCTTGACAGCAATCGTGTCTGGTATTTGCATAACCTTGCTCCGTTGTCTTGGAAGGATCGTGGAGTGGGTGGCCCCGTGATGGTGGGTAACGCCGCGCATCGCGGGGCTGCGCCTTTTTTGGTGCTATTTCGGATCGGATCAAGCAGATTTCGTGGCTTTAACCACGAAATACGGTAAAATTTAACACTAAATTGGTCGCTAAATCTTGGCCTTGCGCTCAGTGGGTGAGCGGATCGGGGCGTAGCTGGAACTCGACGACCAGCGGGCTCGACAGCATTTCCGGTGTGGCGCCCGGCGCACTGGGTGCCGGTGCGTCGACCCCTTCGATGTGGAACGGCGTGCGGTTGCCTGAGATCGCCCATAATTCGCGGCCCTTCCAGCCGACCTTCGGGTCGTCGATGGGCCTTTGAGACCCTTGGCGTAAAAACCCATCGGATGGGGACGCGCAACTCGACGATCTGCCAGCGCGTGCAGCGAATCCGATTGGTTGCCGCTCTCTAATGGCACGCGGCGTCGAGCCCCAGGATCTTTACCTCTATCGCTTCGGCGTTCTCGCCGAGATCGTCTTTTTGCGCGCGGCGAGCAGGCCCTTGGCGACGCTGTGAATTTCCTCGAACAGGGCCGGATCTACCACTTGGTTCAAAAAGCCGTGCGTAATGGCGTTGCGGGACGCCAAACCGCGGCGCAGAACGGCATAGTCGTCGTCTTCGATGATTCCCTCGGTCAGCAGCATCTTTAAGAGAGCCGACGAGGAGATCCGGCTGGTTGGTGGGATCTTTAAAGGGGAGAGCCGGTGCCGGGCGGCGGCCTCGATAATCGACCACAGTAGTAGAAACTCGACGCGCGTCTGATCCTCGTCTTCGTCCGCGCGGCCGATGAGATCCAGCCGGGCCGACAGGTCCTTGGTCTCCGGTAGTCGTGGGGGCGGCTTCCATTCGGGATCGGCAAGATCCACATAGACCACCTGAAGCTTCCAACCGGCCCGGTGTTCCAACGCCCTGCCAAGCCTCTGGACCGCCTCGAAACTAGCCGGAGAGGAGGTCTTTATCTCGACGACGATATTTTCGCCGTCTCGCCGGGCGATCAGATCCGGCGCCAGCGTGCGCAAGAATTCAGGCAGTTCCCGGGGCGAGGGTTCTACAGAAACCTGGTAACCCTGCTGCGCATACCAGTCCGCATATTGTCTGATCGCTTCGCGTTCGCTCGTTACGAGGTCAGCTTCGGCACTCATGGAACCCTGCCGTGGTCAGGCGCCGGGTCGATGCGCACATAGACGAAATCGGAGCTTGTCTGCGACATGCGCTCGATCGCTTCCATCAGATATAGGCTCGCCCCGGTCAGCGATAAGCCAATGCCGAAAGGAGTTTTCCGCACCCGAAGCTCCGACACCTGCCGGTCATCCCGGAAGAGAACGCCCTTGAGCCCGTCAAGCAGCGATTTCGCTACGTTGTCAACGTCGATCGTCGCCTCGCCCTGATAGAAATAAATGATCAAAACGCTGGCATCCTGATCGGTCGTCCCCGACCCACCCTCTTCTCGTAATTGCTCGCGAGCGGCTCGCGAAACCCGTTCGCGCCATCGCCGGCGCGATCGCGCATTGGCATTGGCGCTGCGTGGCGCGCCGGCAACGATGAATTCCATGGTCTCATCGTATCGACGCGGTTACTACCACCGTCCAGCAATCGATCACCACCGCGGGAGCATTGACCCCGGCTATCGGGTGTCCTCGGCCGGGGTGGGGGTCGTCAGCGGCGGCGCGTGCTTGCCCGGCCTCGTCAATGAGCCAGCGGGTCGGGACGGAGCTGGAATTCGACGACGAGCGGGCTCGACAGCGTTTCCGGCGTGGCGCCCGGGGCACCCGGCGCCGGCGCGTCGATCCCCTCGATGTGGAAGGGCGTGCGGTTGCCCGAAGTCACCCATAATTCGCGGCCCTTCCAGCCGGCATTCGGGTCGTCGATGCGGCCTTCGAGACCCTTGGCGAAAAATCCCATCGGATAAGGCACCCGCAGCTCGACGATCTGGCCGCCGACCAGCGCGTGCAGCGAATCGGATTGATTCCCGGTCGCGAACGGCACGTTGGCGCCGAGCCCCAGGATATTGAACCAGTCCACCCAGAGGTAATACGGGTTCTCCTCGGCGCCGGGATCACCCTGAAAGCCGGGTCCCGGCAAGGCGTAGAACGAAAAGCCCTCGGGGCATTTCTCGCCCTTTTCGGCCCCCGGCCCGTTGAGCGGCCCTTTGCATTTGCGGCGGTCGAAGCTGGCGATATGGCCGCTGTCGAGCGGCAGCCACGCGACGCCGTTGCGGTCGACATCCATGCCGCGGATGCCAAACCCGGGCAGCGGCACTTTGTAGATCTCGGCGAGTGCGGTATCCGGCGGGTTGGCGCCCGGATCGAGGCGGATGATGTAGCCGGGATGAGCCAGGCTGGAGCCCCAGACCACCTTGTCCGCCGGCGAATAAGCCATCGCGTACATGCCAAAGGGGATGCGAGTATCCTTGCTGTAGTCGGGCGGCTGCCCGGGCTCGTTGTAGCCTTCGTCGCGCTTGCCGTTGCCGTTGGTGTCGACGATCAGCGGCGTCCAGCCTTGCGATTGGGCTGCATCGCCGGTTTGCCAGAACAGCTTGGTGTTGATCCAGCCGGCGACCGCCAGCTCGGGGTTGGGCGCGCCGCCGAGGCCGGTATTGTTGCTGAGCCACAACGTGTTGTTGGCGTCTTCGGCGAAATTCAGGTGATGGGTGCCAAAGCAGGTATCGATCATGGTGAATTTGTTGGTTTTCGGGTCGTAAACCGTTACCTGGCGCGAGTTCTGGTAAAAGCCCTCATGCGTCACGTCGAGCGGGTAGAGCTGCGCCGAACGCAGCGGCGAACCCTTCTTGCAGTAAGCAGGAATGTCCTTCGGCGCGCGGTTTTGCGCGGCCCAATAGACGCGTCCGTCCTGGTCCATCACCGAGGTGTGTGCATTGACCTTGCTGTCCCAGGTCTGCTCCATGCCCCAATAGGGCGACGCGGCGACCACCTTGTTCGCCAGCGCCGAACTCGGCGTGCCCTCGCGTACCGGTGGCTCAATCGTGGTTTTGGTGTTGTGCACCGGGTCGAGCACCGGCTGCCCATTGCTGCTGAGTTCGGTGTCGCCGTAAATCGGGCCGTAGGCGTTGATCGTCGGATGGCGTCGATCGGTTGTTGTCAGATCGTGCAGGTAATGCTTGGGGTCGAGCCAGTCGCGCACGGTGACGACGAGGTTGCGCTCGACGCCGATGGGACGCTGCGGACTGCGGCTCGGCAGTTCGCCGGCCTGGATGCGGTCGGTCCAATCGGCGAGCGCCTTCAGGTGGCCGCCGTCCGGCGTCATCAGCTGCGTGATGAAGTTGACCATGTCGTGCCCGGCCGGCCCGACCGACAGTCGATGCGACCACGCGTCCTCTGACGACTCGAACTGGCCGAGTTTTGGCGACAGGTACCGCGTCGCATAATTGCCGATCTGGTGGCAATTGCCGCAGCCATTGGTCTTGATGAAATTAAGCCAGTGCTGCGGGGTCTTGAAATACTCGGGTATCCCGTTCCCCTTGTCACCGGTCCCAGGGAAGCGGCTCTGGTCCGGGATCTTGACCATCGAATACCAGTACGCCGCCGGGTAATATTGCGCCGCCTCGGCAAGGCTCGGGGCGGTGACGGCGGTCAAGTCGAGAATCTTGCCCGGCTCGCTGGCGACCTTGGGCGAGTCGATCAAGCCATAGCCGCGCACCCACACCCGGTAGCTCGCCTTCGGCAGGTCCGGTATGACATACCGGCCGCGTTCGTCGGTGACCGCCGTCTTGGCGAAACGGGTGCCGAAACCCGTCGTCTCGGCGATTACCCAGACCCCGGCTTCGGGTCCGAACCGGCTAGTAACGACCCCGCCGATATCGTCATCGTCGATCGCCGGTGCCGCGACTTGCTGGACGGGGTTTTGCTGTGCTCGCAGATCGGCCGGAAAGCCGGCCGCCAGCATTGCGATGCCTAGCACCGATCCGACGACGAACGTGATTGCGCTGCTCATGGAGTCACCTCCTTCCGTCCTGGGTTTAGGTAGAGCCCGCATAGCTCAGCGCACGGAGATGGGCCTGCCCCAATTCCGGTGAAAACGCTTGCACATAAAAGGTCTCACCACCAGCGGCCCCATGCTGCCAACTGGCTCCCCACCCGATGTCGAGATAGGCCTGAGCTCCTGCAGTCAGCTTAAGTGCAACTCTTTGCCCCGTCTGGATATCGTAGCTCTGCACCGTGAAGGCATAACTCCCGGGCGGGACATCTCGAAAAAAGGCAGTCCCGGGCCGGCTGCGACCGATGGGCTGGCTGTTCGCGTAGATGATGGGCATTCCGTGTTGTTCTTGAGGGTCCTTATCCCGCAGGAACCACACTCGCGCCATTTCCGGCGCAAGTGACGGGATCTGCGCTTCCGACATCGGTTCGGTGCCGGGTGGAGCGCAAGCCAGAAGCACGAGCAAGCAGAAACCCAAAGCCGCCGGCGCAAGGAGATGGCCTCTCCTGATGATCATGATCTCCTCCCTGATGCCCATTTAGAGGCCTGGTCAATTTCATACAGCGCCGCAACACTACAACGCTCTCGTCGAAAGATGGCGCACATCGAAGCCTCGGCGCTCCGTCAGGATCTCGGCGATGCGGCGGCGGTGGCATACCTGCCAGTCGGCCTCGTAGCATAGCAGGCAACTCGGCATCGCTTCGGCTATCTCCGCCGCCTGGCAAAGGTCGAGCTCAGCCTCGGGGCGGCTGAGCTTTTCCTCGACGATGCCCCAAAACCGCTGCCATTGGCGGCGCCGGTTGGCAAGGCGGCCCTCCGGCGGCGTCCCGAGTGCAGCCAGATGAACATAGCGCATCCCGGCATCCTCGATCGCGGCGGCCAACTGGCGCTTCGAGAAGCCGGGCCGGCGCGAGATCGGCCGGTCGCGCACGTCGAGCAATGTCGCCACTCTAGCCGCAGCGAGGGTAGCGATGACGTCCTTCAGCAATGCCTTCTCATAGCCGATCGTGAATAGTGCCCTGCCGCTGATCGCTTCGACTGCGCCGCGCGCCGCCCCTCACCCTCCCGCTGCGCGGGTCCCTCCCTCTCCCCGCTCGCGGGGAGAGGGTTGAGGTGAGGGGCATCGATCGTGTAGAGCGTCCTGGCCGTCATGCGCTGCGGTAGCGCTCGACCGCCTCGGGATCGAGCTCGATGCCGAGACCGGGACGCTCCGGCAATCGGATCATGCCGTCATTGTCGATCCGGATCGGCTCCTTCAAGAGCTCGTCGCGCAGCCCGTTCGGATTTTGATCGAATTCGAGCACCAGCCCGTTCGGGATCGAGGCGATGAAGTGCAATGAGGCGACCAACAAAACAGCCCCGGCGAAGGCGTGCGGCGCTACCATGCGGTGGTGCGCCTGCGCCACGGCGGCGATGCGGCGGCATTCCGAGAACCCGCCGGACCAAGCGAGGTCGGGCTGGACGATGTCGACCGCATCGCGGGTAATCAGCTCGCGAAAGCCGTGGAGCCCGATCTCGGTCTCGTAGCCGGCGATTGGTGTCACGAGCGCATCCGCGACCATCGCACTGCCTGCGATGTCGTCGGTCGCGACCGGCTCCTCGATCCAATAGAGCTTATGAGGCTCGAGCGCCCGGCCCATCTCGATCGCGAAGGACGGGCTCCAGGCGCAATTGACATCGACCATCAGCTTCGCCCGCGGGCCCAGCGCGCGGCGCACCGCAGCGACACGCGCAATGTCCTCTTCGGGCTCGACCTCGCAGAGCTCGGCATGGTCCACCAGATGGCGCAAATGGGTCTGCGTCGACGGGTTGCGCCCGACCTTCATCTTCATGCCTTTGAACCCGCGGGCGCGATAGCCCTCGGCCTCGCCCGCGAGGTCGTCGATCGATTTGCCCTCCTGGTAGAAGCCGCCGCTGGCATAGGCCTCGACCCGGTCGCAGCAGCCGCCCAACAGGCGGTAGAGCGGCAAGCGGGCGACCTTGCCGGCAATGTCCCAAAGCGCGATGTCGATGCCGCTGATCGCGTTCATGACGATGCCGCGGCGGCCGAACTGACGGGTGCGCGCGAACATCTTTTGCCATAGCCCCTCGATCAGCAGCGGGTCCTCGCCGATCAGCATCGGCCGCAACACCCTCTCGATAACGCTCGCAGTGGCGCCGCCGCCGACCCCGGCCTCGCCGATCCCGGTCACCCGCTCGTCGGTCTCGATCTCGACCAACAGGCCGCTGCGCCGTGCCTGCATGCCGCCGGCGCTGCCATAAGGCGGCTCACAGCGATAGGAGAGCGGTATCGGGCGGATATCGACGATCTTCATGATTTCAGTCCTCGCTCAGCACCCTCCGTCGATGCTAACACGACCGGCGTCATAGCCAAGCGGAGGGAAGGGTGCTCACGATTATCGATCTCAACGCCGAGATGGCGAAACTGAAGATGTTGCGCGGACGCACCCCGGAGACGCCGGAGGTCGATCGCCACGGCTCCTTCGTGCGGCTGGCGCCCTACCGCGACAGCGCCATCAACGCCGCCAAATTCTCCGGGGAGGGCCCATGGGAGCGCCACCCGAACGGAGACGAGATCGTGCAGGTCGTCGACGGTGCGGTGACCTTTCACATCATGACCGAGGACGGGCCGCAATCCCATGCGCTGAAGGCGGGGATGGTGGTGATCGTTCCACAAGGGGCGTGGCACCGTTTCGAGGCGCCGGACGGGGTGAGCCTGATGACCACCACGCCGCAGCCGACCCAGCATCTCACATTCGCCATCGACGATCCGCGCACCCTCGAGTGATCGGCAACGGCGATATCGACACCGCAGTTCCGATCGTCGCGCCCAGCTCAGAGCCCGCGGATCCCCGTGTACACCAGATAGACGAACAAGATCGACCCCAGCAGGAGGAGCAGCGCCACGAGTGTAATGTCCAGCCGCGACCCCGGCCCCGGCCGTACCTCTTTGGCATCGATATCGCGCGTGGTCTTGCGGAGCCGTATCGCGGCAAAAGCCATCACTACGCCACCCAGCGCGATCAGCAGCAGGCCGGCGATGTTGCCGACGATCTGACTGTCCGCCGGCAAGGACCGCGCGTCGACGGACCCGCTCGCGATCCGGAGGAACAGGTCGAATTTCTGAACCAGAAAACCAAACGCCATGATGGCGATCGCCGTGCGCACCCAGGCGAGGAACGTCCGCTCATTCGCCGCATGGTCGCCATGCCGCTCGATCATCGGACACCGCGCTCACAGGTCGTCGTCGGCGCCAACGATACGCCGCTGGCATTAATGACGCCTGCCTCCGAACGGCCTTCATCCCACTGGATATTTACGTAATAAATCCGGGTTCGATGCCCAAAAACCGTGCAGGTCGCTTTCACATCATGACTGCGGATGGGCCGCAATCCGATGCGCTGAAGGCGGGGATGGTGGTGATCGTTCCACGAGGGGCGCGGCACCGTTTCGAGGCGCCGGACGGGGTCAGCCTGATGACCAGTACACCGCAGCCAACCCAGCATCTCACATTCGCAATCGACGATCCGCGCACCGTCGAATAGCGGGGTATCGTCACCCCCGCGAGAAGCGGGGGCCCGGGGCCTGCCCCTGGCTTGAACAGGGGCGATCGCTACGGCCTTGCCGCCTTGGATTCCCAGTTTCTCGGAAAATGACGAGTTTAGAGAAGTCAGAACCATTTTTCCTTGTCGACGACGTTGAGCAGCGGCTGACCCGCGGCGAAGCGCCGGCAGTTTTCGAGCAGGATCGCCTCCCATTTCTGGCGATAGGGAGTGCCGAGGATCGCGACATGCGGCGTGATCAGCACGTTGGGCATGCCCCATAGCGGGCTGTCGGACGGCAAGGGCTCGGGGTCGACGACATCGAGGCCGGCACCCGCGAGATGGCCCGACTGCAGTGCAGCGATCAGGTCTTGCGTGACGACACAACGGCCGCGGGCAATGTTGATAAAGTACGCGCCGCGCTTCATGCGCGAGAACAGCCTGGTGTTGAACATGCCCAAGGTGTCCGGCGTCTCCGGCGTTGTCAGAATGACGAAATCGGCTTCGCCAAGGCGCTCCTCGAGCCGGTCGGGGGTAGAGAGATCGGCCATGCCGGCGGGCGGTTCCGTCACCCGCGGGTCGATGCCGATCACCCGCATCCCGAAGGCGGCAAATTGTTTGCTGGCCTCGCTGCCGGCGCCGCCGACCCCGATGATCAATACCGTCTTGGTCGGCAGATCGATCATCCCCGGACCACGCTGCCACCGCTTCTGCGGCAGGTAGTGCTCGAAGCGCCGGGCAAAGGCGAGCAGAAACGCCACCGCGTGGGTAGAGAGATGCTCGTTGTAGCTGCCGTGCATGCCGGTCACGACGACATCGCTCTTGACCAGCGCATCGTAGAAATAGGCACCACCGAGGCCGGCGCGGGACGCACAGATCCAGCGCAGCCTCTTCGCCCGGGCGAAAAGTTCCGGCGATACAGTGCCATAGGCGGCATCGGCGGTCTCGATGTCGGCGACAGCGTCCTTGGGATCGGCGTATATCTTGGCGACAGCACCCGGAACGGCTTGCCCGATCTTCTCCGGCCATGACGGGTCGGCATCCGGGGATAGCAGCAGGATCGTGAAGCTCATCGTGTCGCTCCAGCTGGTTTCATATCGGGAGGGTAAGGGATCTCGCGAGTGTCAGGCAACGACCCCGCAAACGCCGCGACCCGGCTCGGAAAAGTCCCGACCAGCCACTGCGGCTGCGGCGCCGGCCATCGGGGCCCGGACAGATAATAATTTTGAGGAGCGATTGCTTAACGGCTCCGCCAATGACAATGATGATCCACGATTTCGCGGTCGGTTGCGGTGGAAAGAGCCAAGAGACGAAGCCGGATTGAGTCCGCGATCAAGGCCCGCGGCGCGGATGTCTATGCCGGCTTTCTTCTGCCGCACCTTCGGCCCGATATGGCGGTGCTCGATTGCGGCTGCGGTGAGGCGACGATCACAATAGGTCTGGCCGAGGCGGTGCCGAACGGTCGGGTCGTTGGCGTCGATGTCGAAATGGACAGCTTTGCGGCCGCCCGCTGCCATGCGGCCTCAACCGGACGAAATAACCTGGCCTTCACCGTGGCCGACGGTCGACAGCTGCCTTTTCACGATGCGGCATTCGACGCCGTCTTTTGCCACTCTATGCTCGAGACACTCGGCGACCCCGCGAATGCCGTAGCGGAACTGCGGCGCGTCACGAAGCGCATCGGCGTGGCTGGTGCGGCATCCGTAGATTACGGCGGTCTCATTATCACAGGCGAGCGGAACGCTGGCCCCTGGCGCTTCTACAACATTCGTCAACAACTGTGGCGTGCAGAGGGGATCGCTGACCCCAATATGGGTCGGCTCCTGCGCGGGCTCTTTCAACAAGCCGGCTTCGGCCGGGTTGAAGCGTTCGCCGATTATATCAGCTACGGGATCCCGGAACTGGTCCTGGCCTTTGCACGCGACCGGGCCGAGGAGTGCCGGGATCAGGAGTTTCGCGCTACTGTCACCAGCCACGGAATTGCATCGGTCGAGGAGCTGACGCGCTTGGCGGCAGCGTGGGAAGAATGGGGTGAGGACCCCGGGGCTTTCTTCGCCTTCGCCTGGTGTCGAGTGTTGGCGTGGCCGTAGCTTTGATTATCACATGGACTGGCCGGAGGTAGCGAACCAGTTCCACCGCTGTGGAATCGTAACTAAAATTCCAAGGCAGTGATCGTCGATCTCACCGCTATTTGCTATTATCACCGCAAAACGGGTATCGTGGGACCGCTGCACCTGCGACCCGGCGTTCGAGTGTCGGGCGGGCTCCGGTCAGTGATTCGCCGCCGGTAATTTTTTGTAAAAAACAGCGAAAACAGCCGCGCTGTCGGAATTTTTCGGCCCGTTCGGACTCGATATCAGTGGCGGCTATAAGCAACCTCGGTTAGAGGGAGGAACGAAATTGCGGTGTGCATAAGGCGCGCGCTACCGTAAACTCTCGGTCGGCAGGGCTTGCGCCTGATGCAGCGCGCCGCCATTTCATTTACCTATTTAGCGTGCTGTGCCGCACATTCTGGGCCGATCTTCCACATGGTTAGCTACGCGATCGACTGCGGTGTGCCGGCAATGGCCGCCGCCACCGTCTTCGACGCCGCGGGCAAAGCGTCCTTGAGCGGTCGCGTCATCGGTGGGCTCGCCGCTGACCGCATCGGCGCTAAGCGCATGATCGTCTTCGGCCTCGCGCTCCAAGCCGTCTCCGTGAGCCTTTACGTGTTCTCCCGCGACCTCGCGAGTTTTTACGGCCTCGCGCTGATGTTCGGCTTTTCCTACGGCGCGGTCATACCGCTCTACGCCATTCTCGTGGGCGACTATTTCGGCGCCGGATCACGGTGACCATGTTCGGTGCGGTCAACATGGCCTCGACGTTGGAGATGGCTATCGGTCCCTGGACGGCGGTTGGCTTTACGACGCCTACGACTGCTATTGCTGGCTCTATATCGGCTCGTTCGGGATCGGGCTCGGAGCCGTCGCGATTGCCCTCACCTTCCGCCCGCCGCGGCAGCTTTCGCTAGCTCTACCGGGCTCGCGCGTAACCCAAGGTGCGTAGCTCGCGGCCAAATACCGTTCGCGCTGGCCGGATCGGCTGAGCTAATGCACAATAGGTGTCGCCGGGGTTCAGTCGTCTCGACGACGGGGCCGCAAGCAAGAAGCACACTCTTACCGCTCGGCGTCGGGGAGGTTATCGCATGCGAAGAGCAGCACATTCGGAAGCCTCGGTACGCACCGAAGAGGTCGAGCAGCAGCTCAGCCGTCATTCAGACGAAGGCACTGTAATAGCAACTGGCGCGTCGATCGCGCCGCTCGCTCGACCAGAAAAGACACCGGAATTACTCGTGATGTTCTCTTACGCTTGGCTCGACCAAGGAGTGGTCGGCAAGAAACTGCATCGTATCCAAATCGAATTCGCCGAGGAACTCGAACGTCAATTGAAGAATCCGCCGGAGGGCGTTTCGGTGATCGGATTGTGGCGCGATACAAATGAGCTTCGAACGGCGGATCAGGGAGATCCGCAAATCGATGCCGCCTGTCGTCGGGCCTTCTTAGGGCTTTTGCTGCTATCCGACAAATACCCGCATAGTCGAGCATGCGCGCACGAAGCCAGTTTTTTTCTTGATGAAGACGGCAAGAACCAACCCGGCAAGCAATGTATCGTCGTACCGGTCAACGTCGAGCGCAAGGAAGCACCGGCCCGGTTCAGCTCCGGCACGCGTATTTGGGTCGTCGGCGATCGCCATCGTAATTTACTCGACCTGGTCCCGAGGCGGACTCCAGAGGCAAAACGATTTCGTCAAGAAAGTCGCGGACGAAATCTTTCGTGCGGCCAGAGGGCGCATCACCGAACCAGCCCCCCCGGTCGGGACCATTGATCTCGTGGAGATGCTCGCGAGGCGCTGGGATTTCGAGCACCACCCGGAAACAATCGTAGGACCGCGCGCCCGGCTAACACATTTGGGGGCACAGATTGCCGCTGCAGCGGAAGGCACCTCGAGTGCCGAGCCCCCCGGGCTTCGAAATTGTTCCAAAGCTGGCCGACTGGGCCTGCTCCGCCACTGGGCCGCGCCTCACTGCCTTGCTAGGCGAATTCGGCATGGGCAAAACCGTTACCTGCCAGTTGCTGACGCAAGAGTTATTGCGGCGGCGACGAGACGGCGATTCCGACGTGCCGCTGCCGCTCTATTTTGACTTGCGCAACATTGAGTCTCCTGCTTCGGCAAGTGACAGACGACTGGAAGAGTTGATCGATGACATGCTGCGTCGTGCTGGCGGCGAACCGCCTCCCGCGAGGGAGGTGATAGCCTATTGCCGCGATCGTGGTGCGCTGGTGGTCTTTGATGGTTTGGACGAGGTTACCAACAAACTGACGACCGAGCAGGCGATCCGTCTGTATCGAGAACTGCTTGGTATTGTGCCAGCGAGCATATGGAGGGCCGATGCAGCACGCCGACGTCCGGAACGATTGAACTCTCTAAACACAACCGCGGAAATGCCCCGCGGCCCGCGAATTCTCGTGTCTTGTCGTACGCACTTTTTTCGCGATGTCTCAGCTCAGCGCGGTTTTTTTACCGACATGGAGCGCGCCGGCATTTCAGCGGGCGACGATATTCAGACCTTTCTGATGCTGCCATTTTCGGCCGAACAGATTCGGACCTACTTGAAGCTGCACCTCTCACCGGACGAAGCGTCTCGTGCGCTGGAGCTGATTGACCAGACCTACGATCTCCGACAGCTCGCAGAGCGGCCCATCCTATTGCGCTTCATCCGCGAGACGATCGGTCAGCTTGAGGCGGAGAAGTTGGCTGGTCGGGAAGTCAACATCGCGCGGCTCTACGACATCCTCGTGAATCAGACGTTCGCACGCGACAACCCGAAACATGTGCTTCCGCCACCCGAAAAGCGAGCCCTGCTGCGCCGGCTCGCGTATTCGATGCACAAGGACGGCGTTTCGGAGTTGTCACATGAGGCAATTGACGATTGGTTTGCGCGAACAGCTGCCGAATTGCCACGGCTGGCCCCCGTTCTCGCGAGCCAGGACGGCCTTGGGCAATCGGAAATTTTTTTGCAGGATCTACGAAATGCCAGTTTGCTGGTACGGCCCGGCGATAACGACTTTCGCTTTGCTCATACGTCGATCCGGGAATATTTCTTGGCCGACGCATTGCACCGGGCGGTGTGCGAGAAGCGAGGAGCGACGGCATTCGATATACCGCTGCCGTCGCCCGAGACGATCGGTTTTCTGCTGGCGCGGTTGGATACGGCAGACGAACGGGATCGCCGCGCATTTCTCTCTAATTTTCCGTCTTTGATCACGACAGGAAACCCCGCTGCCTCCCGTCGCTTGGCGTTTGCAGTTTGGCGCGCTTCGAACGCGACTTTGCCGAGACCGCCAGAAATGGATCTTTCCGATCTCGATTTCTTCGGCGAGGTCTTTGCGGGCGCAGAGCAGCGGTTGATACCGCTCAACAATTCGCACTGGCGCGGAGCGCGGCTGGTTCAAACCGAATTCGATCACGTCGACCTGTCTCGAGCCGATTTTCGCGGAGTCGATGCCTGCATGAGCCATTGGCTCGACTGCCGGATGCAAGCCGCAAGCTTCGATGGCGCCGATCTTCGCGGCAGCACCTTGCGCGATCTCGATCTCCCACTGGGGTCATTCGACGGCACAGATCTCGGTGACGCAGCGTCCGCAGAGTGCCGTATAGCCGGAGTCCCTTGGCGGCCGGCTCCCCCGATCGGCGCCTGCAGGCGTTGGCCGGTCTCCCGGCAAGGCGGCTGGGTGACTGCGGTGGCATTGGGCCGGGTCGGCGAGCGCGAGGTGGTGGTCGCTGGCAGCCATGCGGGGGTGCGGCTGTTGGATGCGACAAGCGGCGCCGAGATCAGGGTGCTAGGCGGGCAAGGGGCGCCGGTGTTCTCGGTCGCATTGGGCCGAGCCGGCGATCACGAGGTGGTAGTCGCCGGCGGGCTCAACGGGATGCGGCTGTGGGATGTGCACACTGGCACCGAGATCAGGATGCTGGGCGGGCAACGCGGCCGGGTGAGCTCGGTGGCATTGGGCCGGGCCGGCGATCGCGAGGTGGTAGTCGCCGGCGGAAATGGGGTGCGGCTGTGGGATGCGGTGAGCGGCACCCAGATCATGGTGGCAGGCTACTTGGTAACTGCGGTGGCCTTGGGCCGGGCCGGCGATCGCGATGTGGTAGTCGCCGGCGGCTCCGATGGGGTGCGGCTGTGGGATGCGGCGAGCGGCACCCAGATCATGGTGCTGGGCAGGCGAGGCAGCCAGGTACATGCGGTCGCCTTGGGCCGGGTCGGCGATCGCGTTGTGGTAGTCGCCGGCGGCCCCAATGGGGTGAGACTATGGGATGCGCGGACCCGCGCTCGGATTCGGGTGCGGGGCGAGCAAGGTGGCTGGGTGACTGCGGTAGCCTTGGGCCGGGCCGGCGATCGCGATGTGGTGGTCGCCGGCGGCTCTAATGGGGTGCGGCTGTGGGATCCGACGAGCGGCGCCGAGATCAGGGTTGGCGGGGAAGGGTGCTGGGTGACTGCGGTGGCCTTGGGCCGGGCCGGCGATCGCGATGTGGTGGTCGCCGCCGGCTCCGACGGGGCGGTGCGGCTCATCGAGCTCGACGCCGGGACGTTTCAGCCGGGCCGAACATTTGTTCTCGGGCCCGCCCCTCGAACCTTGCTTGAGCTCCTCCCCGATAGCGATGGTGGCTGCCGCCTAGCCGGCATGTCAGATGACGCTTGGCGTTATTGGCGTGCGCAGGGCTACGCCGACGGCCGTCTCGTCAACTTTCCGATCGACGACATGCCGCGGGTTCGCTGATCAATAGGGGTTGATCTCGGTTGCTGGGACCGGCCGACCGCAATCTGACCGACTGGCCCCAGCCCTACGAGCAATAAGACAATTGCGGGCCCTCTCGGTCCGACCTAGCGTTTGTGCTTACGCGTTGCCGCGAGCTGCCGTCGCTTACGGCAGGTATTTCTGGCTCTATATCGGCTCGTTCGGCATCGGCTTCGAAGCCGTCGCCATTGCTTTCACCTTCCGCCCCGCGCGATCTTTCGCTAGCTTTGCCGGGCTCGCGCGTAACCCAAGGCGCGTAACGACCGGTATTGAGCGAGACTGATTTCTTCGCAGCGAGAGAAAGCCGGACGCGCCCTCGTACCCTCTTGTCGGCGTGCCCCTATACTGTCGCCGAACTCGTGGTGCGACGGCTTAGCCGCGACCGGCTCCAGAGATAGGGCACGATACCAATTGCGATTCCGCCGATGCCGAGGACATTGGTCGTCAAATCGTAGGTTGGCACGTTGCAAACAGCGATGAATAGACAGAAGCCCACTCCGAGCAATGGCCAAGCGAGCAAGAAAATAAATTGGCTCAATCCGGTTAGCGCCTGCTTGCGAAAATGCCAGGCACAGGCGAGGCCGGCCAGGGCGTAGTAAAAGGCGATCTGAAAGCCGACGGCACTGACCGAATCGCCGATGACCGTCTTGATGCCCGACAGATATGAGGACAGGAATAGGAGCAGCAGGCCGAGCAGAGTAATCAATACCGTAGCGAACCACGGCGTGCGGTAGGTTCGGTGCAGCCGCGCATAACGGGGATGCAGCACGTTGTCCCGGCCCATGGCAAAAAGCGTGCGGGTAAATTGCAAAATCGAGGTTTCCAGTGTGCCGACCGTGCTCAGCATGACAGCAATCACTGCGGCATAGTCCCAAGGATGCGGTATCAGCTTTTCTGCCAACGCGGAGACGATGTTGACACCGGCATTTTCGATTTCGGCATCGGTCAGCACCCTGAGAGCGACGGCATTGAAACCGACCAACAGCACAACGGTTACCGCCGCTGCTACAATACTGCCGCGCCCGGCGATACGCGCTCCGTCGCAAGTTTCTTCGTTGAGGTTCACGGTGACGTCCCAGCCGCTGAACGCGAACAAGGCGATCCCGGCGCCGATCGCGAACAGGCCCGGGGTGAAGCCGGCGCCGGTGAACCATGTGGGGGAATAAGCATGCACCGGCGCGGGGCCAAAACCCACGGCAGCGAGGACGAGCAGCAACGCCACCACGCCGACTTCAAAGACGGTGAAAACGATCTGCGTATAGCTGCTGAGCTTGATACCTTTCGCGACGATAGCGCCGATAACCACCACCCACCCCGCCGCAATGAGGGTAACGGCGTTTTGATTGTCGGCCAGACTAGGTTCAAAGAGCTTTAGTGTCCCCGCAGCAGCGGGAAGGGTGCCAGAGACCATGAACAAAGCCGAGCCGACAATCACCGACCAGCCGGCAAAGAAACCAATCGCCGGCGAAAAAATCGAAGTGAGCCACGAATAGGAAGCGCCGGCATTCGCGTCCAGGCGGTTCAAATGGCGGAACGCGAAAACGATGCCGAACATGATCAAACCACAATAAAGCAGGCTCGCGGGCGCTAGCACGCCAACGGATCCGATCAGCACCGCCGCGGTGGCCGCCAAACTATAGGCGGGCCCGATCCCGGCCACTCCCATGACCACCGATTCACCAAAGCCCAAAGCGTCGGCGCGAAGTCCCGGATCGTTTACGGTCCTCATGGCTTCTTCAGGTTTAGCGTACAGCGGGAGGGATGTCGGTTTTATCAAAGTCTTCGCCCTTGCACAGCCAACGTCGCTTGAGTATTCTTCGGCTTTGCATAGGCGAAGCAGTCGCCAAGGTTGAGCTGCGCGGGATGCCCGCGTCCCTTGCCATAGCGAGAGAAAGCCGCGAGCGCCGTATGCGCCTCCTTGTCGGTGATCGGGGCCGTCCGCACTCCCGCCAGCTCGAGAAATTCACCGACGTCTTGCTCGGCCTCCTCGACGCTCGCATGCCGTTTCCTGCAGATCCCCAAGGCTGCTTCAAAGATCGCGATCGGCGAGGTGATAGGGGACGGGTCGCCCTCCAGCACATCGGCGAGCGCGTCGGCTTCCGGCTCGCGGGTCAAGATGGCGACGATCGCGGATGCATCGACGAACATTACGCGTTCCCGCTGAGCTCGTCATAGCCTTGTCTGCTTCCAGGCCGGTGGCCGGTCGGCTCAACACCCGTTGCTGAAGCGGCCGAAGGCGATCCCGGGGAGGCACTGCCTCGTCACGGCGACGCAGCTCGTTCTCCAACGCAATTCTCACCGCATCGGTCTTGTTCATTTTTCTGCGGGCCGCCAACCTCTCGGCGAGCTGATTGACGACCTCATTGCGGATATTGCGAGCATGCCAAGGTAAAGACGATGGCGTCTACTCGCGAAGATCACAAGGGCGGGAGGGGCCTCGAGTGTATAAATACGAATTTGACACTCTCAACGCTATTTGTTATCTTAAAGTAAACCGCACGCTTGTCTCTTGCAGTTCGCTGCTGCTGCGCATCCATTCCGCAGGATACACTACGTCGGTGAGATCGAAACGGCGGGCAAGCGTAGCGCAAGGCAGGAGAGCGCAGCTCCTTCCGTCTATACCGGCCGGGGGCTACAGTCCGCTCGCCTACACGACGACATGACCCCTAACCGGCGCCGGTTCGAGGCGGAATGCGCTGCGCTTTTCCGCCCTACGCTTGCTGCCATTCGACGTAAAGATGGTACCGCCTAGTGACAGCCGCCATTGAAATTGGTGGCAACGGGCGCGTTCGCGCACCAATAGTTCGTGCTCAAGAACGCGGATGCCGCTCTAGCCACAATGACCGAGAACCCTTACGTGCTCGCCATTCCCTGCGGGACGGGCGGGACGGGTCGGATCGGAGTGCGCGAGTTCTATGCCAATCGGTTCCTGCCGAATATCCCGCCGGATCTGGAGTTCACCTCTTTGTCACTGACTTTTGGCCAAGATCGGCTCGTCGAAGAAATGGTGATGCGCCTTACGCACTCGACCGAGATGGATTGGATGTTTCCCGGCGTCGCAGCCACGGGTCGAAGTATCGAGTTCGCCATGGTTAGGATCACTCAGTTTCAAGCGGATAAGATAGCCAACGAGCGTCTCTATTGGGATCAGGCCACCGTGCTCTCTCAGTTGGGGTATTGCATCATCCGTTGGCAGCGGCCGGAGTTGGAAGCGCGGCTCGACTTCTGAAGCTTCGGTAACCTCCGCGCAGCGGATCAGGTTGCGCCCGGCTTGAGGCATCGGCCGAAACTGGTGCACTGTGCGCCGATCGAGTCTCACCAAGGCGGGCGGGAGGGGTCATGAAAATCGGTTTTGTCGGGCTCGGGATCATGGGTCATCCGATGGCCCTCAACCTGATCAAGGGCGGGCACGAGCTATTCGTTTACGGCAAGCGTCGCCTGCCGGCGGATGTCCGCGAGGCCGGCGCCACGGTGTGCGACAGCTTGAAGGCGATTGCCGAGCGATCCGAGACCGTCATCCTAATGGTGCCGGACACGCCCGATGTCAGAAGCGTGCTGTTTGATCCAAACGGGGTCGCCGAGGGGCTGTCGCCGGGCAAGACCGTTGTCGACATGAGCTCGATCTCGCCGATCGAAACCAAACTCTTTGCCGCCGAGATCAACAAGAAGGGCTGCGACTACCTCGACGCGCCGGTGTCGGGCGGCGAGGTCGGCGCCAAGGCGGCCTCCTTGACGATCATGGTCGGCGGACCGGAGCGGGCGTTTGCCAAGATCAAGCCGCTCTTCGAGCTGATGGGCAAGAACATCACCCTGGTCGGCGGCAACGGCGACGGCCAGACGACCAAGGTGGCAAACCAGATCATCGTCGCGCTGACCATCGAGGCGGTCGGCGAGGCGTTGTTGTTCGCCTCGCGCGCCGGAGCCGACCCGGCCAAGGTCAGAGAGGCGCTGATGGGCGGGTTTGCCTCCTCGCGCATCCTCGAAGTGCATGGCGAGCGGATGATCAAGCGCACCTTCGACCCGGGGTTCCGTATCGAATTGCACCAGAAGGACCTGAGCCTCGCGCTCGCGGGCTCGCGGGCGCTGAGCCTCTCCTTGCCTAATACCGCGGCCACGCAGGAGCTGTTCAACGCCGCGGCCGCGCTCGGCGGCAAGGGCTGGGATCACTCAGGGCTGGTGCGGGTGCTCGAACACCTCGCCGGGCACCAAGTTGCGCAGTAGGGGCTCCCGCGCCCGGCAAGGCAGGCCGAGGGAGTTTCGTGCCTGGGAGGAGGTTCGGGGAAGCCCAGCTCAACCAAGATCGTCGTCGGGCTCCTCGTCGCCGTCGGACTCGACGGGCTCAGGCTCATAGTCGGCGTCGAGGATCATGTCGGGAAAAGCACAAATATTACAATTATCACACCACCACCCGGGTCCGAACACCGGCTCGAGGCAATGAGAACATTCGCTCGATGGCGGTTCGCTTTCGAGGGCGGCCTCGAACCGGGTTCTGGTGCAAGACAAAGAAGATGATATCGTCATATGAGCCTGTTAATGTTTGCCATTATCTGTAACGGTTTGTAACACGAGGGGCGTCGAAAATGGGTCAGCGCAAGCGTCAGATTGCTCGAAATTTTCGTCAGTTATATGTCAAATACGAAGGAATTGCTAAAAAAGGGAGGCTAACCAGCTCCTTTTAATACTTAGTTGCGGCAAAAGCAATACCGCGGAACCGCCCGCGGGGCGGGCGGGCGCCGCTCCCTACTCCGGAAACGGGCCGGGAAGCTGAACCTCAGCCGCGCCCGAGGACGCGGTCTAGGGTACGAATTGCATTGTCGCGGCCGGGTTGCGCTTCAGTGTGCGCCGCCGCGAGATAGTCGTAGAGCCGGGCGATCGCCGCATACATGTCGCGCGACGGCGGGTTTTTTTCGAGAAAGTCCGAGATCTCCTCCATCTCGGCGACCCAGCGATAAGCCTTGTCGTACATCCCCGGGATGCCGGTCCGCATCCGGGCGAGCATCTGCGGCTGGCTGTCCGCCAGCTCGGCGATCAACGCTTCGGCGCAGCCAAAGCGCGCCGCGCCGAGCAGCATCGCCGCGGCGATCGCGGTGGTGCCCTTGGTGATCCCGGCATAGGACATCTTGACGCCTGAGGCGGCGCCGATGGGACCGTCGATCGCGCGCAGATCGATCCCCCAATCGCGCAACGGCAAGGCCTCGCGGACGTGCTCGCCCGAGGCGTAGATCGACGGACCCTTATATCCCGGACGCGGCGGCCCGCCGATGATCCCAGCATCGACAAAATGAGCACCGGTCGGCGCGATGATCTCGCCGATGCGGATCGCGGTCTGCGGGCTGACCGCGTTGCAGTCGAGGTAAACCGGCTTGGTGTCGAGTGCTGCGAGGGTCGGCGCCAAGCGGCGGGCGAGGGGCTCGGCCTCGCCGGGCGGAAGGATCGACAAGAAAAAATCGGCGCCTTCGAGCAGCCCGCGCTCGTCGGTCGCGGCGACCATTCCGGCCGCTCGTGCGCGCTCGGCGCTCGCCGGGCTCCGTCCCGACAGCAGGGTGCGGACCTCCGCCCCGTTCTCGCGCAACCGCCGACCGACGGCGGACCCCATCGTGCCCTGAGCGATTACTCCGATAACGGCCATTACCCACCTCTAAGGAGACACAACTGGGGACAGCGTATCGGCCGCACGGACCTCTGGGAAGAGGGTCAAGGTGGAGGCAAGGTTAGGGTGGGGCGCTAAACGAGTTGGAGCGCCTGTTCGATGTCGTCGAGCAGGTCGGCCTCGGCTTCGAGCCCGGCGGAAAACCGCACCAGCGAGTCGCCGATGCCGAGTTCGGCCCGCGCTTCGGGCTTGAGACGCGAATGCGTCGTCGTCGCGGGGTGGGTGACGAGGCTCTTCGAGTCGCCAAGATTATTCGAAATGTCGACGAGCCGCAGCGCGTCGAGGAAGCGGAAGCAGCCTTCCTTGCCGCCGGCAACATCAAAGCAGACGAGTCCGCCACCCTGCGTCATTTGCCGCCGTGCCAGCTCGTATTGCGGATGGCTCGGCAGCCCCGGGTAGAGCACGCGGGTAATCTTCGGGTGGGCTTCGAGATAGCGGGCGATCGCAGCGGCGGTACGGCACTGCCGGTCGACGCGGAGCTCCAGCGTCTCGAGCCCCTTCAGCAAGAGCCAGGCGTTGAACGGGCTCAGCGACGGTCCGGTGTGCCGGTAGAACAGGCCGAGATCGTCCTTGATGAATTTCTCCGACGCCAGGATGGCACCGCCGAGGCAGCGCCCTTGGCCGTCGATATGCTTGGTCGCCGAGTAGACGACGATGTCGGCGCCGAGTGCCAGCGGCTTTTGCAGGAGCGGGGTCGCAAAGACATTGTCGACGATGAAGAGGCCGCCGCCGCGATGGGTCAGGCGGGCGACCTCAGCCAAATCGATGATCTCCATCGCCGGGTTCGACGGGCTTTCGCAGAACGCCAGCGCCGCCCCACCGGCGAGTGCGGCCTCCCAAGCACCGAGGTCGCGCCCATCGACGAGCACGCTCTCGATGCCCCAGCGCGGCAGCAAATCGGCGACGATGTAATGACACGAGCCGAACAAGGCCCGGCTCGACACGACCCGCTGGCCGGCGCGCAAGCGGCAGAGGAGTGCGGCGAACACCGCCGCCATGCCGCTCGCGGTGGCGCGGCAGGCTTCCGCCCCTTCGAGCAGCCGCAAGCGCTCCTCGAACATCGCCACCGTCGGGTTGCGATAGCGCGAGTAGACGTAACGCGAGCCGTCCTGGGCAAATGCCGCTTCAGCCGCCGCGGCATCGTCGTAGACAAACCCCGATGTCAGGAACAGCGCCTCGCAGGTCTCGTCATAAGGGCTGCGCGTGGCGCCGCCGCGGACGAGGATCGTCGCCGGTGCGACATTGTCGGCGAGGTCGGGGGGCAGGACAGGCTTGGTCATCGGCGGGTCTCTCCAGTTTGCGGGCCGCGCCGATCGGGGCATGAAAAAACCCCGGTCCCGCGCGGGCCAGGGCTCCTTTCAGAACTCACGACCTTTTAGCGGTTTGTTTTACGTGGCCGCAAGCCGGTCGGCTCAAATCACCACGATGACGGTCTCGTATCGCCCCTGGCTCCGCCTGTCAAGGCGCCGTGAGCGCGCCCGACCGCCACATCCGCTGACCAGTCGCGCAAGGTCGGCACACCCCACCGGGCCTACGGGTAGCCCGGACGACCGGCAATCCTAATCCTATTTGAGCGCCGTGCCTGAGCAGAGCTGCCGCCGGCTCCCCCGACATGACTAAAAAAGCGGTCGGCGAGGGATATCTCTCGCCGACCGCACAGTTGCCATGAGCTTACTGTACTTTCACGTATCGGACGTTACCGTTAGCAATCAGGTCGACGGCAGGATCGATAGTATGGGTAGTACCGAACTGCCGGGGTGTAGCGACCGGATCAAGTGTTTTAGCCAGATCAATCACCGCCAGCCAAGTCGGCGTCCCCCCCTCAAAGCACAGTGGCACCCAGCTTGCCATGACCCCATAAGCCAACCCAGTGTTTGGGCTTGTGTATGCGGTGACCGTGTGGGGGTCGCATCCGGTTTGAAAGACAAATCCGTCCGGGGTGGGCGGCAACAGCCCGGTCACGTAATCCACTGGGGTGGGGGTACCGGAGGACGGCGTGGCCGGAAGCTGCAGGACGCCGAAACCGGCCCCGCCAAACTCACCGGTGTAGATCGCCAAGTGCGAAGATCCCTGGGCGACGGATATCCCCGAGATCCCGAATTCGAGCCGCCTTCCGTCGGCAGGAACAACAATGACGGACCGGTCCAGCTGCCCGGCGAACCTGGGGGGGAACCTGGCGTAAATATTGTCGATGGAGAGGCCAGATTTGCGAGATAGATATTATTCGTGAACTCGACTGACGACAACGCGGTCCCGGTCGAGCAGTCCTCAGCCGCCGAATCAGGCTCGCCGCCGCCCGTGGTGATCAGATTGTCGAACTCGCCGGTGATCGCCCCCGTCGCCGAGTTCAACGACAGAATCATGTAGTTGTTATTTTCGTTGGGGGAGAGGACCAGGTTGCGGCCGGGATCGATGGAGATGTCCTCCGAGACTTGCTGAACGGTATTGAACACCGGCTGGAAGGCGTTGGTATTGAGATTAAGGACCTGGACACCATCGCCCGATGGGCTTGTCGACGAGCCGCCGGCGATGGCCGCGGTGTTCGTCAGCGCGTTGATCGCGACGCCGCAGTTTTGGCAGGAGCCGCCGGAGAAACCGGCAAAGCCGGTCAGCCCGCTCGTCAACGTATTGGCCAGATGGGGAGGATTGCCGCTGATCAGATAGACGTCGGTGTTGTTGCCGGTGCACACGACTTCCCCGGTCGCCGGATTGCCGGCGCATGAGTTGACGACGTTCGGCGTGGAGATGCTCGTAGTCGATGCGCCTCCCTCAATCTGCACCGCGGTTAGGCCCGTCGTGCTTCCACCCCACCAACCATTCGGAACATAGGCCGTCACGGTCGTGCCGGTGACGACGCCGAGCGAACTGGTCGGAACGCAGGCGTTGAGGGAGGGGTTCGAAGTGGTGACCATCACGATCGAGCAATTGCCGCCGGCGAACCCGTCGGTGGTATCCACGATTTGTGCCATATAGGTGCCCTGGGGGACCGGGGGACCTGTAAGCAATGTCGACGGCACTTCAAAGTTGACCCGCTCCGTGTTGCCGAGAATCTTTTTGACGCTGGTCGCCGTCGCATCCGCCTCGCCGGCGACAGGACCCGTCGCGCCCACCGGGCAAGTCGGTGCCAGCTTGATCGTCACATTCGCAGGGTTGATCGTTCCAGACGGAAAGCCGGACGCCGTGATGTTGAGGAACGTCACACCCGCCACACCCGACCCGGGGCTCGACGCGATGGTCTGGGAAAGGGTCGCGGCGAAGGAGACCGCCGGAGACAGGATCGCAGCGATCGCAACGGCCGCCCCGACCCCCGCCGCCGAACCGCGCAGCGGAGAGAAGCCTCTTCAAGCCGTCACGCCGGCGCGCGAAAATCAGGACCATGAAACCCCCTATTAGAAAAGTTAACGTCATGTTGGGTTCGGGGACCGGCGGCGGGGCCACTCCGGTATCCGCATTGATGATGGCGTTATCGCCATCCGCCAAATCCGGCGGGGTGGAGGGCAGGACCGTTGCCGTGTCGAAGGAGGAATCGACCGTCGTCGGGGTGCCGCTCACATCGATCGTCGTCGGCGACAGGTCACCTGTCAAGATGGCTTCGGTGGGCTGCGGGCTGACCCCGCCGATGCCAATCGAAGTGCCGTCCCATGATTGGCCGTCCGAAGCCAAGGTGAAATAGGACGGGCCGAAGTGGCTAACACTCCCATCGGAGAAATCCACCGTCAGGCTCAAGCTGCTCAACTGGACGGTCGTCGAGACCGGAAAGGACGGCGGTAAAGAGTTGGACCCGGTTAGGTTGACGATGTCGAATTGGCCAAACTCGCCGGGAGTGGTCACATCCCACGAGATATAGCCCAGCGGAATCTGTGCCGCTTGCGCGGCCGACCAGGCGACACTACCCGCGACGGCGATAGCCGCTGTAATTAGCGGGTATTTCAGTCGATCGGTCCAAGGTATTTTATAATGCACGGAGCTCTCCGATGGGTGAGGAGTAATCCCCATATGCGGCGCAAGCGATATGCCAACCCGAATATATACGCAGTAACAATCGGTTATATATTAAAGTTAACTCCGAGTGTAAAGAATTCCGACAGTAAGGGAGGGCAGGGTTTAGGGTGGGCGTGATCGCTTACCAGAAAATATGGCAAGTATCGATGAGTTTTCTCCCAGGTTCTGGAAAGCAACGTACTACTAAAGTAGTATTTATGTTTTGTGATGTTGCAAGGATGACTGTTCTCTTCGAAAGTCATAGGGTGTAAAAAATTCCGACAGGACGGCTGGCCCGACGTGCCCGTCGGTAAGGTGAAGCTCTCGACAAACGGCCGCCGCGGCGGTCTGATCCCCTGTCGGAATTTTTTACACGCGGCCGCACTCAAGGAGCCATCATGCCCTCGATGTTCAACGCGCGCGATGCCGGTAATTACGAACGGCTGATGGGTCGCTGGAGCCGCCGTTTGGCGCCACTGTTCATCGATCATGCCGGCATCGCCGACGGCGAGAACGTGATCGAGATCGGCTGCGGCACCGGCAGCCTGACCTTCACCTTGCCGCAGAGGGCGGCGCTCGCCCAGCTAACCGCGATCGACCACTCCGAGATTTACCTCGCCGCGGCGCAGGCCAAGAATAGGGACCCGCGCATCAGTCTCGAACAAGGCGACGGCTGCGCGCTGCGCTTTGCCGATGCGAGCTTTGACCGTGCGTTGTCGATGCTGGTGCTCCCCTCCGTCATTCCGCAGCCCGAGGTGATGGTGGCCGAGATGCGGCGGGTCACCCGCCCGGGTGGGGTGGTCGCCGCCGCGTTCTGGGATTCGCCGGGCGGAAGCCTCAGCCAGCACATGTTGTGGGACATTGCCGCCGCCCTCGACGAAGCGGCGGCCGAGGCGCGCGACCGCACGATCGGGCGCCCGATCTATGCACCAGGCGCGCTGGCGCGGATGTGGGAGGAGGCCGGTCTCGTCGACATCGACCAGCGATCGCTGATGATTCGCATGGATTTTGCCGATTTCGCCGATTATTGGCAACCGTTCGCCAGCGGCGAGGGTGCGCTCGGCGCCTATGTGGCAGGTCTCGACGATGCGCAGCAGGAGCGCCTCAAGCACCATCTGCGATCGGCCTATCTGACTGGCCGTCCTGATGGGAAACGCTCGTTTGTGGCGGTCGCCCTATCCTGCCGCGGCGTCGTGCCGGTCGCTTGATCTCGGTCCAGAGGGAGCGATCGTGGACAAGCAGAGCATGCGCGGGTTTCTTGCGATGGTCGAGCGCGACTTCCCGAACGAGCTGGTGCGCATCCGTGAACCCGTCAGGCGCGAGCTCGACATCACCGCGACGGTCTTCGAGCTCGAACGCGCCGGCCGCAGCCCGGTCCTCGTGTTCGAACGGGTCGAAGGCTTCGATATGCCGGTCGTCACCAATATTGCCGGCAACCGCCGACTGCTGGCTGCCGCCCTAGGGGTCGAGCCCGGAGCACTCGCCACCACTTATCGCGAGCGCTGCCAGAACTACCAGCCGGTCGAGCGCGTCGATCGCGCACCCTGGCAAGAATTGTTGGTGGAAGGCGATGCAGTCGATCTGAGCAAATTGCCGATCCCGGTCCACTTCTCGGTCGATGCGGCACCCTATATCACCGCCGGCCAGATCTGTGCACGCGATCCCGAAACCGGCGTCGACACCACCGGCTTCCATCGTCTGATGCTGAACGGGCGCAATCGACTCGGCGTGTCCTTACATTCGCGCCGGCGGATGTACGAATTCCACCGCCGCGCCGAGGCGCGCGGCGAGCCGCTGACCGCCGTCGTCACCCTCGGCGTCCATCCGATCCACTACATGGGCTCGATGGCCTTTCACTATCCGCCGAACGTGCGGAAATACGAGATCATCGGGGCGCTCTTTGGCGAGCCTTACCGCGTAGCACCTTGTGGTCCGGCGGAGCTCGATGTCCCGGAAGGTGCCGAGATTGTCATCGCAGGCAAGATCCTCAACGATGTGCGCGAGCCTGAAGGACCGTTCAGCGAGTTTACTGGCTATGCTTCGTACCGCAGCACCGAGAACGTTTTTGTCGCCGAGCGCCTTTATATGCGCCGGGACGCGATCTTCCATTCGATCGCCTCGGGCACGGCTTCGGATCACATTCTGATCAGCTGCGTCGCGCGTGAGGCAGAGATCCTGAACTCGCTGCGCCGCAATCTGCCCAATGTCATTGCCGTGCACGTGCCGACCGTCACCTGCGGTGCATTGATGGCGATCGTCCAGATGAAAAAGACCGCCGAAGGCCAGCCGCAACAGGCGATCATGGCGGCCTTCGGCACCGAGACCTACTGCAAGATCGTCGTGGTCGTGGACGAGGATGTCGACATCTTCAACCTTGCCGATGTGATGTGGGCGGTGGCGACACGCACCCGCGCCGACCGCGACCTCGTCTTCATCCACCGCGCGATGGGTGCCATCCTCGACCCGACCTCGGACCCGGTCGACAACACCGTGACCAAAATCGGCGTCGACGCGACCAAGCCCGACGGTGCGGATTTCGCCGAGCGCCTGACGATCGCCGACGACCAGCGCGCCCGGGTCCGCAACATCCTATCCGTCGCCGGCCTCAGGATCTGACAGCGGCGCAAATACAGCGAAAATCGCGATTTCGCACCCGTCGCGACCGGTTTGCCGCCAAAAACAAAGCGCCAGATCAACGGGTTAGATGCGAAATTCGTTATTCGGCGGATCAATGGAATTTTTCTCGTCGATCAACGAATTTAGGAGCGCTAACAATGGAATAACAATGGAAAAGGAGCACCCCATTCCCGACCGCGGTTTGTGCTAAAATCGCCGCGGCATGCCAGCTTCGAGAAAGGCCGCTTCGTCAACCTGCGCGGGTCTGACGCGGCGGGCGAACCCTGTTGCCAGCGGAGCCCAAAGATGCCCAAGATCGCGCCACGACCCTGGGAATCCAGAGAGTGTGCAGGACGAAATTTTTTCGAGTGTGAACTACCTCACACTTCCCGACGGATCCCGGCCTACTCTAGCGGGTTCATTCGATCGGCACGCGGTTTTCGGAGACTGACCCATGGAAACGCGCAAAATCGGCAAGGGTTCGACGAACGGTCTGCCCGAAGGAAGGCGACACGGGTTCTCACGCCGCTCCGTCCTCTCCTTTGCCGGCGCGATCGGGGCAGCAGCGCCGTTCGGGATCTTCGGAGCGGCCCGCGCGCTGACCACGCCGCCGTATATTCCCGGCGAGCCTCTCATTTGCCGCGCCGCCGCGAGCGGCGAAGAGCTGCAGGGCCCGCCGCGTCAGCTCAAGCTCGCCTGGAATGCGAACGCGGCCTGCACGGTCGCTGCGCCGGTCGCAAAGGAGCGCGGCATCTTCGCCAAGCACAACCTCGATGTCGATTTCGTCAACTTTGGCGGTTCGACCGACCAGTTGCTGGAGGCGATTGCGACCGGCAAGGCGGATGCCGGTTTGGGGTTGGCCCTGCGCTGGCTCAAGCCATTGGAGCAAGGATTCGATGTTCGGATCACCACCGGTGTGCACGGCGGCTGCATCCGGCTCCTCGGCTCCAAGGTTGCGAATATCGACAATCTTGAAGCGCTGCGCGGCAAGGCTATCGGGATCAGCGATCAGGCGAGCCCGGCAAAAAACTTCTTCTCGATCTTCTTTGCCAAAAACGGCATCGATCCGGCTCAGGAGGTGGAATGGCGCCAGTACCCGGCCAATCTGCTCGCGCTCGCCGTCGATAAGGGCGAAGTGCAGGCGCTCGCCGAGATCGATCCGCTCCCGTATCTATGGCTCAAGGACGGCAAGCTCAACGAAATCACGACCAATTTGAGCGGTGAATTCATCGACCGCACCTGCTGCGTTCTCGCGATACGTGGCAGTCTGATCCGGGGCGAATTACCGGTGGCGGCCGCTCTGACACGATCGATACTGGAGGCGGCCGACCGAGTCGCTAACGATCCCGCCGATGCCGCTGCGATATATTCGAGCTACGGCGGCAAGGGATCCGTGGAGGATCTCGCCGCTATGTACCGCAGCCATACTCACCACAATCATCCCGTCGGAACTGCTCTCAAGAAGCAACTCTTGCTCTATACCGACGAACTCAAGGCGGTGAATGTCATGAAGCGCAGCACCGACTCAGCCAAATTCGCTGAGCGGATCTATCTCGACGTTTTAAGCTGAGCCCATGCGGCAAATCTGCAGTGAGCTCCGTTGTAGATGAGGTATCAAGCGGGCCGAAACCGGCTCTCGGTTTTCTTGCGAGCCCAGCCGCTCGATCGTTAATCGGCGGGTTGGCGGCGGCAGCGGCGTGGCTCGCAGTCGCCGTGCTCATTGCGTACTGGCCGGATAAGCCCGAAAGCGACTGGGATTACACCGACGACTTGGCTGCTCTATGCGGAGCACTGGCTATTGCCCTCGCACTGGCGGCCTTTGCCGGGGTTTGGTTTGCCGGTTTGCAGAGCGTGCGACGGCTTGCACCGTGGCTGGTGGCACTTGCGCTGTTTTTAGCCGCTTGGGAGACCGTCACGGCGAAGCTCGGCCTGCTGCCGCTGCCGTTTTTCCCGCCGCCACAGGCCATCCTGGAAGTCGTGGTCGACGATAGGACGCGCCTCGTTGCATGCGTTCTCGCCTCTTTTCGTCTGCTGGCGACCGGCTATTTTCTCGGTGCGGCAGTTGGGTTTGTGACCGGTGTGGCTATCGGCTGGTCGCGGCTCGCCAATTATTGGATCCATCCGGTCTTGCGGTTCGTCGGACCGCTGCCGGCGACAGCTTGGTTGCCGCTTGCTTTCTTTATTTTCCCTTCCAGCTTTAGCGCCAGCATATTCCTGATTGCGCTCGCCACCGGGTTCCCGGTAACGGTGCTCACCTGGTCGGGTGTCGCAGGCGTGAACAGCGCCTATTACGATATCGCGCGGACATTGGGCGCAGGCCAGCGCTTTCTTGTGCTCAAGGTTGCCATCCCAGCGGCAATGCCGCATGTCTTTGTCGGCCTGTTCATGGGCCTCGGCACTTCGTTCGCTGTTCTGGTCGTCGCCGAAATGCTGGGCGTGAAGGCGGGTCTCGGCTGGTACCTGCAATGGGCCCAGGGTTGGGCCGCCTACGCCAACATGTATGCCGCGCTGTTGATCATGGCCCTTTTGTGCTCCGGGCTGATCACGCTGCTGTTCCGCCTGCGCGACCGGCTGCTGTCCTGGCAGAAGGGTCTGGTGCGGTGGTAGTCGCTCCGGCTCCGTCAGAACGGGCGCCTCCGGCAAGTAACGATCCGGTCCGCGGAACAACGCTCACGATCCGTGACGTGAGCCATCGTTTCGACCTGGAGGGACAACCGCTGCCGGTGCTGGACCGGATCAGCTTGCGTATCGGCCGCGGCGAGTTCATCGCCCTCCTGGGGCCGAGTGGGTGCGGCAAGTCGACTTTGCTGCGACTGGTCGCCGGGCTCGACTCTCCAAGCGCCGGCGGTCTGTTCGTCGAAGGCACGGCGATCGAAGGGCCCGATCCCTCGCGCATCGTCGTCTTTCAAGACCCCACGCTTTATCCGTGGCGGACGGTTTGGGGCAACGTTGCCCTCGGACTGGAAGCACGCGGGCTGCTGCGCACCCATCGCGAACGCATCGAAGATGCCTTGCGCCTGGTCGGGCTCAGCGGGTTCGCCAACGCCTATCCGCACCAGCTTTCGGGCGGTATGTCGCAACGCACGGCCTTGGCTCGCGCACTGGTCAACGACCCGAAGCTGCTGATCCTCGACGAGCCTCTCGGCCAGCTCGACTCGCTGACGCGGATCACCATGCAGGGCGAGCTCGTCTCGCTGTGGCAGCGGGCGGGCTTCACAGCGCTCTTGGTGACCCACGATGTCGAAGAGGCGCTGTTCCTCGCTGTCCGGGTCATCGTGTTGAGCGAGCGCCCTGCGCACATCAAGGCCGAGATCGTCAACACAAGGCCGTATCCCCGCCATCGCGGCGATCCGCATTTGGCTGAGCTTCGGCATCAAGTATTCGCGCATCTCGGTCTCGATGCCACTTGGTGAGGATCGGTCGAGGGCCGAGAGCCGCTCTGTCCGCACCCTGCCCCGAAATCTCTGAACGATGCGCACGCCGCAGTGGGGGTGGTGGAACGTTCTCTTAGCCTTCGGAGGCTCTGACGAAACAGCGCACGACCGGATGCCCGTTGTAATGGCGCAAGCACGCGACGCCGCGCCCGGTCGGGTTGTCGGCGCGCTGCAGGATCTTGTCGGGCGGTACCTGGATCCGCTCGCCCTCGGCGGTGATCCAATAGCGACCGTCGGCATCCGTCTCGTAGTCCGTCATTTGGCAATCGCTCGCCGGTGAGCAGCATGAGACGGCGCCGCCCGGCGTTCCTTCCGTGCCGGGCTCCTTGAGGGTGCGGAACCAATCGGCAAACTCGGCCTCGGGCGGATGCGCCGCCGTAACGGTACACAGGAACAGCAGCGCGGCGATGATGACGAATGGGCGCGGCATGTGATTCCGGCCAAACTCACGACATCGGCCATGCAGGCGTCGGCGCGGAACTGGTCCGCCGCACTGCTGGCAAACCCTATGCGTTTGGGCCATCGTCGGCCGGTGGCGGGCAGGGCAGAGTGCTGCCGTCAGGGCCGGCCTGGTAGCACCAGCAATCCGCACTCGACTTGCCCTCGCGGATCGCACATTTGCCATCGCGCTGAAGACGCAGCGCAGTCATGCGTTGGCGGATCGTTTCGAAATCATCGGCGGCACGGGCCGTATGCGGGGTCATAATCGCCCGATGATCACTTTACCTGCGTCAGATTCTTGTCCTGCGGCTCGGCTGACGATGCTGAGCTCAGCCTGTGCCAGTTCTTTCGCCGTCAGCAGCCGCCCGGCCTGGGCTTGTGATACAGGCGAGATCATCCTCGATCGCTGGCCAGGCGCAGCCGGGACGTCGTTCCCGCGGTGCGGTTTAGAGCGGCCTGTTGACTTCGACGGGGTCGCGAGGGCCTCGGCCGGACCGTTGCCTCGATCTGGCGGGGGCGTGTGGCGCCCGAAGTCGTGCTATGTTTGGTGACATTCTCGCGCACCGCGCCAACCCTTGGAGCGTTCTGGTGGCAACCATCCGTCTCGTTGAGGGTCTCTCCCTCCACTGTGCCGTCGACGACTACCTGTGGCCGTGGGACGTTGGGACTCCGGTGCTGATGATGCACGGTTTTGCGCGCAACGCGACGTTTTGGAACCGCTGGGTTCCAGCGATCGCCGAAAGCCGTCGCATCTATCGCCCCGATCTGCTCGGTTGCGGCGCCTCCGATGTGCCCGCTTCGGGCTACCGTTTTACACCCGAGAAGATCAAAGCCGAGATCCTGGGGGTGTTCGAGGCGATGTCCTTATCGCGGGTGCATTGGGTCGGCGAATCTTCGGGCGGGATCATCGGGCTGCTGCTCGCCGCGGCACATCCCGAGCGCATCGCGAGCCTTGTCCTGTGCAACACGCCGACGCGGATTTCCAACGAGATCAAAGGAATTTACGCGCTCGACCGCGAGAGCACGGCGGCGGCGATCCGGGCATATGGGGTCGGCGAATGGTGCCGCCGCACGCTCGGCTACCGGCTCGACCTCGAGCATGCGCCCGAACCGCTGCGCGAATGGTGCATCGCCGAGATGGACAAGACGGGCCCCGAGATCGCCGCGTCGCTGCACGAGTATTTCGAAGCGATCGACTTGCAGCCGCTGCTCCCGAGAATCAGGACCCCAGTGCTGCTGCTCAGTGGCGACAAGAGTCGGATCGCCTCGGAGCAGCAAAAAATTCTTGCCGCGACCTTGCCGCGCGGCCGGCTCGAGCTGTTTGCCGGGTACGGCCATGGCGTCAATCTGCTGCAACCCGAAGGCTGCGCTCGAGCGGCCCTGGATTTCTGGCGTGCGGTCGAGGCGGAGGACTAATGAAAGTCGGGGTTCTGCAATTCTTCAGTTGGCCGGAGCGACGGGTCGATTTGGCGACGGTCTACGCCCGCGCCTTGGAGCGCATCGAGATCATGGACCGCACTGGCTATGACGCGGTCTGGCTCGCCGAACATCACTTCAGCGGCTTCAGTGTCTGTCCCTCGGTGCACATGGTCGGGACATTGGCCGCGGCCCGCACGCAGCGGCTGCGCATCGGGACGGCGGTGTCGCTCGCCCCGTTCTACCACCCGCTGCGGCTCGCCGAGGAGGTGGCATTGCTCGACGTGCTCTCGGGCGGGCGGGTCAATTGGGGCGCCGGGCGCGGCTTTGCGCGGGTCGAGTTCGCCGCTTTTGGGGTGCCGCCCGAGGAGAGCGCATCGCGCTTTCGCGAGACCGTCGAAATCGTATTGCGGGCGTGGACCGACGAGAGGCTCAGCTTTACCGGCCAGCACTTCCATTTCGAGGATGTCGAGGTATTGCCAAAGCCGGCGCAGCTGCCGCATCCGCCGATGTGGATGGCGGCGAGCTCGGAGTCGGCAATCGATTGGGCCGCGGGCCGCGGTTTCTCGATATTGATGGACCCGCACTCGTCAGGTCCCGAGATCGGCGCCAAGCGGCAGCATTACGCCGCGAAGCTGGCGGCTGCCGGTTTCTCGGAGACCAGCCGCGACATCCCGATCGCCCGTCTGGTAGCAATCGCCGACAATACCAGCAAGGCAGCGGAGGTAGCGCGCACTGGCGCCGAATGGATCCTCAATTCGTATCTCGGCGCGCAGCATCGGCCGGTCATGCAGGGCGGCTTTACGCCGGCCGGAGTCGATCTGGTGCGGCGCTACCTCGACGAGGTGATCCTGCACGGCACGCCGGAGAAAGTCGCGGACGAGATTCTGCGGCTGCGCGAGGAGATCGAGCTCGACTACCTGCTGTGCGCGCCGCTCAGCCACCAAACCTTCATGCTGCTGACCGAGAAGGTGCTGCCCCGGATCATATAACTCACGGGCCAAAAAGCTGGTTTGACCGGCCAGGATGCCCTCACGAAGCAGAAGAGGTCAGACACCAAATCTCGAAAAGAGGCGCGCAATACACATCAACGAATACCCTCCCGCGCGCAAATCACGCGACGCGTGCGACAATTTTATGCGGGCCGCAAAATGCAATGCCAGCGGTCGACAGTCGTGAGTTAGGAGGCGTCTCGCCAAGGACTTCTAGAACCTTGCCGAAACCTTGGCCGCCTCTGTTACCCTCGCCTCCAGCTTGCCCTCAGACGGCTCGCCAGGGCGTGCGTCGTAGACTCAGCGAGCCACCCGTTGGTAACGCACGATGACGAAGGTCCGCAAATCGTATGGCGAGGGGACCTTCGCCGGAGCGCACGGCAACGACGAGGTAGCGCCGACAGCGGACCCTCAGCAGCGCCGGCAGCTATGCCGGCCCATGCACCTAAAGCAGCCGTTCTAACGCCGCGGCCCAAGCCTCTCAGGTCAGTGGTGAAGCTGTCACTTACCCCCCATTGGCATGGCGTCAGACGAGGCCACAGCGCGCCTCGGAGGACAGATCGACATTGGTCCATTTCGTAGCGGCGCAAAGCTCGGTGTTCGGGTCATAACTCTCCCACCGTTTGGCTGGGGAGCGGTTAGGATGGGACTTTCGCGGCTGGGGGGAGAAACGAGACCCGTTTCAATGAGGGTCCTCTGGCGGCGAAACGGAAAACGCCTCGGGCGGCCGCCCGGCGCGCCATGTCTGCCACATCTGCCAGTAGGCGGCCTCAATATTCCTCGCGAAGCGTTCGGTATCAAACAGCGGGTGGGTCCATTTGTTTCGCGCAAGCCGGGCGCGTAGCCCAGCGAGCAAGTCGCCGTCGCGAGCCAGGCGCAGCGCCAGAGCCTCATAGTCTTCGCGTGAGTGGGTGACGAGTTCGGGAAGCCCGATCGCCCGCAACAGGCTTCCTGCGACCCGGCCGGCAAAAGTCTCGCCGGCGCAGGTCACGAGCGGCAACCCGACCCACAGCGCGTCGCTGGCGGTCGTATGCGCGTTGTACGGCAGGGTGTCGAGGAACAGGTCGGCAAGCCGATGGCGCGCTAGATGGTCAGGGTGCGGCAGCTTCGGCGCGAATACGATTCGCTCGGGAGCAACCCCGCGCGCTGCGGCTTCGCGCGCCAGATTGGCCTTCGCCCAAGGATTGTCGTCCAAGAGCCACAGCACGCTCCCCGGCACCGCCGCCAGCAGCCGCATCCACATGTCGAAAAAATCGGGGGTGATCTTGTAAGCATTGTTGAAGCAGCAGAAGACGAAACCCTCTTCGGGCAGACCGCATTCCGCACGTGACGGCGTGCGCTCGGAAATGGCTCTCTTGTCGTCGTTGCATTGATAGCAGTCGGGCAGGTGCACGAGCCGCTCGCTGAAGAATTCCTGCTGATCCTTTGGCACGACGAACGGATCGATGATGATGTAGTCGATGAAGTCCGCGCCCGTCGTCGCCGGGAAGCCGAGATAAGTGACCTGGACCGGCGCCGGACGGTACGCGAGGATCGACATACGCGTCTCTCGCGTGAAGCCGTTGAGGTCGACGAGGATGTCGATCTTACCATCACGGACGAGCCGCGCCGCGTCCCGGTTTGAGGTGCTGGAAATATCGACGAAGCGATCGAAAGCGGAAGAGAGACGGGCCCGGATCTGACTGCCGTCATCGGGGCTGGCGGAATAACCGATAATCTCGAATTCCCGGCGATCGTGCTGTTCGATTAGCCCGACCATCAGAGAGGCGTCTGCATGCGGCTTGAAATTCGCGGACACGTAACCGATGCGGATTCGCCCGCCCGCCCTTCGTACCACGGCAGGGAACATCAGAGATTTTGGTATGGCCAGGGCCGAAGCCACTCGGCGCGCGCAGCCGAGCTGCTCGGCTGCGCCGGAAGATAACGCCAGCAGCTGGAAGGCCAACTTTCCGGCGTTTTTTCGAGCCTTTGCCTCTTCTTGGCGGAAATCGGCCCAGTCACACATGCGCCTTCGCACGTGAAACCATTCGATCGTGGAGTCGTCGAGTTGCTGCGCCGCGCGGCCGAGCATTGCGACCGCCTCGTCCAATTCCCCCCGAGCGGCGAGGATCCCGCCGAGATTGCGCTGCGCCCCGGCAAAGTCCGGCTTGAGAGCGAGGGCTCGTCGATAGCTCAATACCGCCTCATCGATCCGATGTTGTTCCTGCAGCGCGCTGCCGAGGTTGTTGTGAATGGCGGCATTGTCCGGCGCCAGCTGCAGCGCCCATTCATAGCAGGCCACCGCCTCGTCCGACCGACCCAGGTCCTTCAGCGCGTTGCCGAGATTGTTGTGGGCTGCCGCAAAGCCGGGTTGCAGCTCGATCGCGCGGCGGAAGGCGGCTGCCGCTTCATCGAGCTGCCTCTGCCCCAGCAGCGCGCAGCCGAGATCGACATGCAAGCTTGCCAGGTCCGGGCGGAATTCCAACACCCGCCGAAGTGCGGCTTCCGCCTCGGCAAACCGCTCCAGACCCAACAAGGCGCCGGCACAATTGGCGTGCGCGCCGGCAAAATCCGGGATCAGATCGATCGCGCGCCGGGCGCTTTCGAGACCAGCTTCGAGCGAGCCCCGGTCGATCAGAACTCTCGCGAGGTTATTGTGCGCCATGCCATGGTCGGGCTTCAGCGCAATCGCCCGCCTGTAGCTCGCGGCCGCTTCCTCCAGCCGCCCGGCCGCGCGCAAGGCATTGCCGTAGTTCAGATGTGCGTCCGGCAGCTCAGCCAATGCAGGCAGTGCTCGCTCGATTAGCTGCAGTGCCGGGCCTAGTTTCCCGCGCTGATAGGCGAGAACCCCGAGCAGATGCAGTGCCTCAGCATGATTCGAATCTCTCGCAAGCACTTTGCGGTACAGCGCCTCTGCCCGGTCGTGTCGCCCCGCTTGATGATGTGCGAGCCCGGCGCGCAAGGTTCTTGAGATGCCGGCGGCCTGCCGGCGGCTGGCGGCTCGCGCGGGCAGATTTTGCGCTACGACCTCGCGCTCAATCACCTCGTCCCGCTCGCGGAGAGAGGGAGCCGGAACCACGCGTACCGGCATCAGCGCTCTGCCCCAGAACATCGAAGAGCGGCTGGAGATGCCGCTCGTAATGCCGCCAACGGCCGACCGAGTGGCCATAGACCGGCTGGCGTACTTGCCAGAGGCTGGCCGAATACACCGGCCGCTCGGTCCGGTGAAACGCGAGGCAGCTGGGCTCCCAGTCCAGGCCGAGGAATTCGATCAGGCGGCGGCTCTCACCTTCCGGATCTGCGATCAGCGCCTCGTAGTCGACCGTCAGCGTCGGCAGCGGCAGCACCCGCCGCCAGTGCTCGGCCACCCGTTCGATCTCGAGATACCGGCGGGCGCAATCGGCGAGGTCATAAGCGAAGGCATTCCCCTCCCCAAACCTCTGGAAGTAACAAGAAAGGCAATTATCACGCGGCTCGCGCCGGCAGAAAACAACGCGAGCCGCCGGGAACAGGACCGCGATGATCCCGAGATGAAGAACATTGTCGGGCATCTTGTCGGTCACCCGCGCCGCGCCGCCGGCCAGCCGTTGCAGTTGGGCGATGTGCTGGTCGGCGAGCTCCCGGGCGAAGTCCATATCCCATTCTTCGATCGGCCGGTCACGGTTAAGCCTCAGCACCGCATCAGTGAGATGGAAGATCTCCTTGCGCTCGCCGCCGCCAAAAACGCGGGAGTGGCTGGCGACAATTTGTTCGACTAGGCTGGTTCCCGAGCGCGGCATGCCGACGATGAAGACCGGCAACTCGGAAGGGTTGCCCCATCCCGCAGCGGCCGACATCACTGCCGGAGTGCAGCGCGCGATCATGCTATCCACGTCGCGAGCAAAAGCAGCGGGATCGAAACGTTCACCGGCTTCCGCCAGCATCTGTCGTTGCAAGGCGTTCGCCGCGGTAAAGTGGGGAAAGGCCACGTCGTACCGTCCGGCGTTGTCGAGAAACATGCCGCCCGCAAACCCGGCGGCGATGCGATCCGAGACCGGGCGGTCCGCGTCGGCAAGCAATGCGGCGAGGCGTTTCACTTGCGCTTCGTCTGCGCTTTGCCCGCTATAGGAGAGCGCCTCGTAGGCGTCGGCAAGATCGGGGTCGATCGCGATTGCGCGGCGACAGCACGATAGGCCTTCCTCGAGGCGGCCCGCGACCAGCAACGTATTGCCGAGCCAATGCCATGCTTCGGCGAGATCGCGGTCGAGCAACAACGCACTCCGGAAACTCGCCTCGCTTGCTTTCAGATCCTCTGCCCGCAACAAGGTTCTGCCGAGCGCGCAGTGAAACGCCGCGTCGCTCGGCTGCAGTTCGATCGCCCGTTGATGGCACGCGATTGCGTCCTCAAATCGGTCGAGCGCGGTCAGAACCGTGCCGAGAAGGCTGTGGCTTGGCGCTCTGTCCGGCATCAACTCGATCGCACGGCGGAGAGACGTTTCGGCGCCGGCGAACTGGCGCTGACGGAAGAGGGCGTCCGCGCGGTTGACGTACGCTTCCGCGAAATGCGGTGCCAGCGCAATGGCGCGCTCGGCACTCGCCAGACCCGCGGCTAACGCCCCCTGTTCGATTTGCACCGCTGCAAGGTTGCTGTGGGCCACCGCATAATCAGGTTTGAGCGCGATCGCTTGACGGTAGGCTTCGACCGCCTCCGTCCGTCGTCCCATTGCCTTGAAGACGCTGCCGAGATTGGCGCGGGCAGCCGGGAAATCCGGCATGATCGCGAGCGCGCGACGGATTAGCTGGATTGCTCGCTCGTGCCGCCCGCGTTCGTGCGCGATCACCCCAAGCAGGTGCAGAACGTCGGCGTGGTCGGGAGCTTTTTGCAGCACCTTTCGATAAAGAGCCTCAGCCCGGTCACGTCGTCCTGCCTGGTCATGGGCATAGGCCGCAGCAAAATCGCGAGCAATCTCGGCGTGCCGCCGAGGATCTTGTTGATCGTTTGGGGTTGCCATTCTCGAAAATGGGGGCTCGCTCTTGCCGTAAGGGGTCGGCAGAGAACCATAATCGGGCAGCGACATGAAGCTCGATTTTTCCCCGCCGACGCGCCCCCGCTGCCAGCGGGGAGCCGGGTGCGCGGTGGCGAAGAGTCCTCGCGAGCCGCCGCGTCGGCGCTACGATGTAGAACGCTTTCGCCGTTGCGCCAAACCCAATGCCGAGAGAGCGACGCCGAGCAGCGCCAACGATGACGGCTCCGGCGTTGTGACGGCGGTCTCCGAAAACTGACTCGTAAACCTGAAAGAAAAGTGAAGGTCAGAGATCGTCCACGAATCTGTCACCGTGAGGACCGTCGTTGGGTCGAAGGTCACGTGGGGGGGGATTCGGAGTGGAATCTGAGGCCGACAGGGATTTGCCGTTCGACAGCATTTCGGTGGCTTGAACCGACAGGCCGGATAGGAAGTCGAGTGACAACGACGCGTCCGTCATCGGATCGGTCGACGGCGCGGTGATCGTGAAAGTAATGGCCGAAGGGACGTTCACTCCCCCGCTCGGGCCAAATAGAAGCCCCGGATCGTTCACGACAGTCTGTGGTTGAACGCCAGTAGATGCAGCGTCTACATTGATGTTTGCGCTCACCGCGGAGATGGTCTTGTCAAGTACAGTGCACCCATCGTTTGCCTTGCCCGGAAAATAAGTGCTCAATTTCGAACCAAAGGGACACACCCCGGCGCGCGCGGTGGACGAAGCCCCGAAGAGTGCGACGGCGGCGCCCACGCCGAGCATCGTTGATTCTCGTATTCTCTTTTTTTGCATGTTGCCTCCCCCCTTCTGGCGGTCGATATGCACCAAATAAAGATGATCCCCGCTTTCATTTCAGTCAACCCTGATAATATAGTTAAGATATTCCATACCAGCGCAGCGGTTACCCGCAATCCGTCCCCCCCTCATGCTGGCGGCGATGCCCGTAGCCGCGCGATCGGAGACAGGATAGGTCAATTTTTTATTGGAGACGAACGCATAGGTCCCGTCAACGCCGTCACGACTGTCGCCGGTGGCGATACAACTCTAAAGCCTGCCTGTGCGGCGCTGAGGATTGTAATTCTCGGCACTTGGTTCGTCGTCGGCAGGGCTACAATTGCGCGCGCGGGTGCCAATGGCGCCAGATCAATCACTTACCTCGGTTTGAAATCGGACGCGAATGTCGGCTTTCCAACGTACTCAACCGGTTCCCAAGCCCGAAGCCAGGGTCTCTTAGGGGGCATAAAGAGCGGTTCCTGCTGCCGAGGTTGAGCGGCCGTTGTGGTTTCGAAAGCAGCCCTTTGTTGATAATGATTAGGTTATGCAGGCTTCTGGGTCAGACCCTGAATGCCCAGAAGGCGGCCCGTCATGTTAAATGCTGCAACCAACTTATTCTTGAGGGGAACAGTTGAATTCGCTCTAAAGCAGTAATCCTTCCAGGTTTTCTCACCTTATTAAATAACATTGGATATCGGCTTTCCCTTGTTGATACTTTCTGTGCGCTTTATAGGCGGTAGTGAGCACGCTGCTGTCCTTCGTTGCAATAGACACATTCCATGTTTCCAGCCTTGGGCCTCTATAATCAATGATCGGTATTCTACGCT
>Ga0306925_10000092_pt1 | contig 47983 bp, 43 predicted proteins | sample flu12Cox44000176_FD_203755 | JGI IMG/M metagenome (GOLD analysis project Ga0306925, IMG submission 203755) | Lab enrichment of tropical soil microbial communities from Luquillo Experimental Forest, Puerto Rico - flux8day.12C.oxic.44.000.176 (v2)... | ecosystem: Environmental > Terrestrial >... | reverse complement strand
GCATATCGTGGATGCGCGCCTCGCGTTGGAAGTTTCCGTCATACAGGCGCTTGCCGAGCGCCTGATTGGGCTGCTGCGATCACGCGATCCGTTGAGTCAACGCGTGCACCTCGGCACGGCAGGGGTCGCCGGCTTTGGCCTTCTCGGCTTAATATCGGGCGTGACCCGACGCATCGGCCGGGTGTTTGCGGCCGGCCACGAACCACAGGACGCCTGAGCATTGGCGCTGGCAGAAGCTTCACACGCGACCGCCGCCGCGCGGGCGTCGGGGAGCTCCTTCTACAATGCGATGCGGATCCTGCCGCGCGCACAGCGCGACGCCATGTTCGAAATCTACGCGTTCTGTCGGCAAGTGGACGACATCGCGGATTCCCGCGCTCCCCGCGATGCCCGCCGCGAGCAACTCGATCGCTGGCGTGCCGACATCGACGCGCTTTATGCCGGCAAACCGGTGCCGCGCACGCAGGGCCTGCTTGCGCCCGCGCGCGACTTCGGGCTCAGACGCGAGGATTTCCACGCCATCATCGATGGTATGGAAATGGACGTCCTTGCCGATATCCGTGCACCTGACGAAGCGACGCTGGACCTCTACTGCGACCGCGTTGCGAGTGCGGTGGGGCGGCTCTCGGTGCGGGTGTTCGGAATGGGTCATCAGGACGGGCTCGCGCTGGCGCATCACTTGGGACGAGCGCTGCAGCTGACCAACATTCTGCGCGATCTCGACGAGGACGCGATGTTCGGTCGCCTCTATCTGCCGCGCGAGTCGTTGCAGGCCGCCGGTATCGTCGCGACCGATCCTGCCACGGTCCTGGCAAGTCCGGGGTTGGCAATGGTCTGTGCGCGCATCGTGGAGCGTGCACTCGAGCATTTCGCGCGGGCCGACGAGATCATGGAACGCAGCCCCCGCCGCCTCGTGCGTGCCCCGCGCATCATGAGCGAGGCATATCGCCTGATCCTCGGCCGTCTCGTCGCCCGCGGCTGGTCGCATCCGCGTCGGGCGGTTCGCCTGCCGCGCATACGGCTTCTCTCGATCATCATTCGTCACGCCTTCATCTGATGGTAGGCACCATCCACGTTGTCGGTGCCGGGCTCGCGGGACTCGCGGCGGCAGTCCGTCTGGCAAGGCGGGCTGAGCGCCTGGTCCTGCACGAGGCGGCGGGCCAAGCGGGCGGACGGTGCCGGTCCTACCATGACCCGGCACTCGACATGGTGATCGATAACGGCAATCACCTTTTGCTCTCCGGCAATGACGCCGCGCTGGCCTACCTGAGAAGCATCGGTGCAGACGGCCTGCTCGCCGGTCCGCCGCTGGCGGAATTTCCGTTCATTGATATGGCGAACGGCAACCGATGGACACTGCGCGTCAACGCCGAGCGGGCGCCGTGGTGGATTTTCGACGCCAAACGGCGCGCGCCGGGCACGACGGCGAGCGATTACCTGTGGTTTATGCGCCTGCTGTGGACTTCCCGCCGAAAGACGGTCTGCGAGACCGTGCAATGCGAGGGGGCACTTTACCGGAACCTGGCGCGGCCGTTCTTGCTGGCGGCGCTCAACACCGATCCAAAAGAAGCGAGCGCATCATTGGCGGGCGCGGTCGTTCGCGAGACATTGGCGCGCGGCGGCAGGGCCTGCCGGCCGCTCGTCGCGCGCGCCGGATTGGGTTGCGTCTTCATCGAGCCGGCGCTGCGTTTCCTGTCCGAGCGAAACGTGCAAATCCGGTTCGGACACCGCTTGCGTGCGCTGGATTTTTCCAACGATAAAGTTGTCGCGCTCGATTTCGCTGAGGACAAAGTTTTGCTGCAGGCAGGCGACGCCGTGATCCTGACCGTGCCGCCGGTCGTCGCAGCCGATCTCGTGCCCGGTATCACGGTGCCGGCCCAGTTCCGCGCGATCGTCAACGCCCATTTCCGGATCGAGCCGCCCGCCGCGTTTGCTCCCATCACTGGCGTCGTGAGCGGGATCGTCGAATGGCTGTTTGCGTTCCCCGATCGCCTGTCGGTTACCATCAGCGCTGCCGATCGCCTGCTTGATCTTCCGCGCGAAGCATTAGCTGCAAAAATCTGGCAGGAGGTCGCGGCGATTTCCGGTCTTCCCAAGCAATTGCCGCCGTGGCAAATCGTGCGCGAGCGGCGCGCGACGTTCGCCGCAACGCCGGACGAGAACGCCAAGCGGCCCGCCGCCGACACGGCGTGGCGCAATCTGTTCCTGGCCGGCGACTGGACCAGGACCGGATTGCCCGCGACCATCGAGGGGGCGATCCGCTCCGGGCATCGCGCGGCCGATCTCGTTTGCCGGACCTAGCAGCGAAAATGCGATGTTGATCCAGGAGAAAACGTCGGCCGCAGCGACGCTCGACCGCTGCATCGAGACGGCAACGCACGCGCTGATGTCCTTGCAGCGGCCGGACGGACATTGGGTGTTCGAACTGGAAGCGGACGCCACCATCCCCGCCGAATACATGCTGCTGCGGCATTATCTCGGCGAGCCGGTCGATGCGCCGCTCGAGGCCAAGATCGCCGCCTATCTGCGCCGGGTGCAGGGCGAGCACGGCGGCTGGCCGTTGTTCCGTGACGGCGCCTTCGACATGAGCGCGAGCGTGAAGGCCTATTTCGCGCTCAAAATGATCGGCGATTCCACCGACGCCGCGCATATGCGGCGCGCGCGCGAGGCGATCCGGGCACGCGGTGGCGCTTCGCGCTCGAACGTATTCACGCGCGTGATGCTGGCTCTCTTCGGATTCATCTCCTGGCGCGCCGTTCCGGTCATGCCGGTCGAGATCATGCTGCTGCCGCGCTGGTTCCCATTTCATCTCGATAAGGTTTCGTATTGGAGCCGCACGGTCATCGTTCCGCTGTTGGTCCTCCAAGCCCTCAAGCCCAAGGCGCGCAATCCCAAGCGCGCCGCCATCGACGAGCTGTTTCTCGAACCGCCGCAGGCGATCGGTCTTGCGCCGAAGGCGCCCCAGCAGAACGCGTTGTGGTTCTGGTTCTTCCGGGCTGTCGACGTCGGTCTGCGCGCCCTCGAACCGCTGCTGGCGAAGTGGTTTCGCCGACGCGCCATCGCGCGGGCCGAGGCTTGGGTCACCGAGCGGCTCAACGGGGAAGACGGGCTCGGCGCCATTTTTCCGGCCATGGCCAACAGTGTCATGATGTTTGACGCGCTTGGTTATCCGGAGGCCGAGCCGCGCCGCGCGATTGCGCGCAGGTCGATCGACAAGCTCTTGGCGGTGCATGACGAGGAAGCCTATTGCCAGCCCTGCGTCTCGCCGGTTTGGGATACCGCGCTGGCCTGCCATGCACTGCTCGAAGTGGAGAGTGCTAAGGCGGGCGCGAGGGTGCGGAGGGGGCTCGACTGGCTTGCAGCGAAGCAAATCTTGGACGTCAAGGGCGATTGGTGTGCGCGGCGTCCGCATCTCAATCCCGGCGGTTGGGCCTTCCAATACGCTAACCCCCATTATCCCGACGTCGACGACACTGCAGTCGTGGTCATGGCGATGCATCGCGCCGACAAACCGGGTGCGCAGGGGGATTTCCGCTCCTCGATTGCGGCGGCGCGAGAATGGATCTTGGGCATGCAAAGCGCCAACGGCGGCTGGGGCGCCTTCGATGCCGATAATGAATATTTCTACCTCAACAATATTCCGTTCGCCGACCACGGCGCATTGCTCGATCCGCCAACCGAGGACGTCGCCGCGCGCTGCGTCTCGATGTTGGCACAGATCGGTGAGGCGAACAGCGCCGCGGTTTCGCGCGCGCTCGATTATCTGTGCCGCACCCAGACCGAGGAGGGAAGCTGGTACGGCCGCTGGGGCATGAACTACATTTATGGCACTTGGTCGGTCCTGTGCGCGCTCAATGCCGCCGGTCTCGATCACGCCGCGCCCGAATTCCGCAAGGCGGTCGCATGGCTGGCACGCATCCAGAATCCAGATGGCGGCTGGGGCGAGGACGGGAGCAGTTACAAGCTCGATTACCGCGGTCATGTGAGCGCGCCGAGCACCGCCTCGCAAACAGCCTGGGCCGTGCTTGGCTTGATGGCAGCGGGCGAGGTCGATCATCCCGCGGTCATACGCGGCATCGACTATTTGTCGCACTCCCAGGGCGATGACGGCTTCTGGGACGAACCGCGCTACACCGCGACCGGGTTTCCGCGCGTATTCTATTTGCGCTATCACGGCTATTCGAAATTTTTCCCGCTTTGGGCGCTCGCGCGCTACCGCAGCCTCAAGCGCACCAACGCGCGCTCGGTGGCGTTCGGGATGTGATGGACTGGCGAGATCTCATCCGACATTCTGGCCCCTGTGATACGCACGCACTTCTAAGCCTTTTCGGGAATGGTCGACGCCTTTTCGAAACCGGCAAACATCAGTAGGAAATTCGCTCGCGCCTGCAATGGCCGCAGCTCAGGAACATAGAAAAACAGGAGGACGCCATGGCCGAATCAGTCACTGGCACCCGCTCCAAAGTCGCGACGGTGCTGCGGGTCACGAGCGGAAATTTTCTGGAAATGTTCGATTTTTTTCTGTTCGGTTTTTATGCGTCTTATATCGCCAAAGCGTTTTTTCCGGCGGGCAATGAATTTGCGTCGCTCTTGCTGACATTCATGACTTTCGGCGCCGGATTCCTGATGCGTCCGTTGGGCGCGATCGTGCTCGGCGCCTATGTCGACCATGTCGGACGCCGCCAGGGACTCATCGTAACGCTATCGATTATGGCCATGGGCACGATCCTGATTGCTTTCGTGCCGAGCTACGAGACGATCGGCTTGGCCGCGCCGCTTTTGGTTCTGATCGGACGCCTTTTGCAAGGATTCTCAGCGGGCGTCGAACTGGGAGGGGTCTCGGTCTACCTGTCGGAAATGGCCACCCCCGGCCACAAAGGGTTCTACGTGAGCTGGCAATCCGGCAGCCAACAGGTTGCGATCATCGTCGCCGCGCTCATCGGCTATACCTTGAACAAGGCGCTAACCCCCGCCGGCATTGCCGACTGGGGTTGGCGCATTCCGTTCTTCATCGGCTGCCTGATCGTCCCGTTCGTGTTCTATATCCGGCGCTCGTTGGAAGAGACGGCGGAATTTCTTGCACGGAAGCACCGGCCGAGTGCGGGGGAGGTTGCCCGCTCGATTGTCCGGGACTGGCAAATCGTCATAGCCGGAATGCTCCTGGTCGTCATGACCACGGTCTCTTTCTACACGATCACGGTCTATACGCCGACCTATGGCACCAGCGTGCTTCACCTCACCCCGACCGACAGCCTGATCGTGACCTTGTGCGTGGGAATCTCAAACCTGTTCTGGCTTCCCGTGATGGGTGCGTTGTCCGACCGGGTGGGGCGTGCGCCTGTGCTCCTGACTTTCACCATCGTCGCGATCCTCACCGCGTATCCAGCCCTGACGTGGCTGGTCGCCGAGCCGTCATTCGGCAAGATGCTGCTGGTCGAGCTATGGCTCTCGTTTCTGTACGGGAGCTACAACGGAGCAATGGTGGTCGCACTTACCGAAGTGGTTCCGGTGAACGTGCGCACCGCGGGATTCTCGCTCGCCTACAGCCTCGCCACGGCGCTGTTCGGCGGCTTCACTCCGGCCATCTCCACAGCTCTCATCGAGTTTACCGGCGACAAGGCAGCTCCAGGATTATGGATGACTTTCGCCGGGGCGTGCGGCTTGCTCGCCACGCTGTTCCTGTACCGGCGCGGCGAGGTCGCTCGGCGCGCCGCGTTGGCGACGGTAGGCGCCTGATTATTCCGCGGCCTCCAACGGAACGGCCGGCTGCTTGTCGCGCTGATGCATTGCCGCGAGCTCGTGCTCGACGTGGTGCGAGAACACAAATTCCGCCGGACGCTGCTTGTCGAGCGGGATCTCGGGCGCCATCGGTCCTTCGGTGCGCGGGCCGACCATGGCAGCCCTGAGCGCCTCCCATGGCCGCGCGATCGTATCCGCCGCGGCGGTCGCCTCATACCCGCAGTGCGCCATGCAATTCGCGCATTTCTCGTATTTGCCGGTTCCGTACGAATCCCAGTCCGTCGTCTCCATCAATTCGCGGAAGGACGACGTGTAACCTTCGCCTAACAGGTAACACGGTTTCTGCCAGCCAAAGATGTTGCGGGTCGGCATGCCCCAGGGCGTGCAGTGATAGGTCTGGTTGCCGGCGAGAAAATCGAGGAACAGGCCGGAATGCACGAACGTCCAGCGCTTCCCTTTGCCGCGCGCAAATACGTCGCGGAACAGCTCCTTGGTCTTTCGGCGATTGAGGAAGTGCTGCTGGTCGGGGGCACGCTCATACGCATAACCCGGCGAGATCGATACGCCGACGCCAAGCTCCTTGGCGTAATCGAGAAAGGCAGCGATGTCTTCGGGCGGGTGTCCGTCATAAACCGTGGCGTTGACGTTGACCGCAAAACCTTTTGCCTTGGCGGCCTTGATCGCGGCTACCGCCCGATCGAATACGCCCGGCTGGCAGACCGACTTGTCGTGATGCTCGCGCAGGCCATCGAGGTGAACGGAGAAGAATAGATACGGCGACGGTTCGAACAGATGCAGCTTCTTCTCGAGCAGCAGCGCGTTGGTGCAAAGGGAGACGAACTTTTTCTTGGCGACGATGCCCTTCACGATCTCGCCGATTTCCCGGTGGATCAGCGGCTCGCCCCCGGGAATCGCTACCATCGGAGCGTCGCATTCATCGACCGCGTCGAGGCACTCTTTGACCGAGAGGCGGCGATTGAGGATCGGATCGGGATAGTCGATCTTGCCGCAGCCAAAGCACGCGAGGTTGCAGCGAAACAGCGGTTCCAGCATCAGCACGAGCGGATAGCGTTCGCGCCCCAATAGCTTCTGCTTGAGGATATAGGCGCCGATGCGCAGTTCCTTATGGAATGGGATTCGCATTTTCCGATTTTCCGGTTTGTTGGCTCAGCGCATCGCTTGTTCGCGTGGCAGCCGTGGAATATGCCCCCGCTGCAGGCGCAAAGTCGAGCCTGCCTCCCGCAGCCGGGCCACGCAATGTGTTGATGAGGCAAGGCGGCCCCGACGACCCTGCAGGGATGCCCGTCTGGAATGTCACTAGCCATCGTCCCATTTCGACCAGCGTGGCCATAGCGCAATTCCCTGAAATCACGTTATAGGCTTGCCCCGAGGCCTTCTCCTGAACCTAACGCCGGCCCCGGAAATTGGTTTGCCTGAGGCGAGCGTGTTCTCCCGTGACTCCTTGATGGTTGTCAACCTGCTGAATTCCCTGGTATTCCGCCGGGCTGCGCTGCGGTCGTAAAGCCTCGGCATTGGGAACCATAGAGCTGTTTAAGGTCAGGCATGTTGCAGCAGGCGATCATTACCACCGTTGATTATTGCACCCGTTCCGCCGTTCGGATTATCGGGGCCGCGCTACTTCTTGCCCTCGGCTGCGGCATTTATGCCGCCAACCACTTCGCCATCGACGCCGACGTCAACAAGCTCATTTCGAAAGACCTGCCCTGGCGGCAGCGCGAGGCAACGTTCGAGCGGTTCTTTCCGGCGAAGGAAGAAACGATCCTGGCTGTCATTGATGCGCCCACCTCCGAGCTTGCCAACGCGGCGACCGCGGCCCTGGTCCAGAGGCTGTCCGAGCAGAAGCATCTTTTCCACTCGATCATCGAGGCAGGTGGGGGCCCATTTTTCCGGAAGAACGGTCTCTTGTTCCTGCCGACGCAAGAGGTGGTCGGGACCACCAAGAAGCTGGGCGAAGCCAAGGCTCTGATCCAGGCCCTGGCGCAGGATCCCAATCTGCGCGGATTAACGACTGCGCTCAATTATGGCTTGATCGGCGCGCGGATGAACCATTATTCGCTCGACGATCTTTCCGGAACGCTGAACATGGCTTCCAATACGCTCGATGCGGCGATTGCGGACCGCTGGGCGAGCTTTTCCTGGCACGCCATGCTCAACGGCAAAACGCCAACGGCGAGCGAAGGCCGCCGCTTCCTCGAAATCAGACCGGTGCTCGACTACACCGCCCTCACGCCGGGAGAGGCGGCGAGCGACGCCATCCGGCACGCCGCGAACGATCTGAAATTCGGCTCCCAATACGGCGCCAAGGTGCGGCTCACGGGACCGGTTCCCATCGCCGACGAAGAATATGCCACGCTGCACGAGGGTGCCTTTGTCAACACGGCGGCAACGATCGTCGTCGTGCTCACCATCCTCTGGCTTGCGTTGCGATCGTGGCGCATCATCCTGGCGGTGTTTGTCAGTTTGATCGTGGGCCTGTCCATCACCGCCGCCCTCGGTTTGGCGCTGGTCGGCGCGCTCAATCTCATCTCAGTCGCGTTCGCGGTTCTGTTCATCGGCCTCGGCGTCGATTTCGGCATTCAGTTTAGCGTTCGCTATCGCGCCGAACGCCACGAAATCGACGATCTCCACGAGGCGCTGGTCCAAACCGGCCGCCATGTGGGTGCGCCTCTCACGTTGGCGGCGGCCGCGACGGCGGCCGGCTTCCTCTCCTTCCTGCCCACCGATTACAAGGGCCTTTCCGAGCTCGGCCTGCTCGCTGGCCTCGGCATGATCATCGCGTACCTTACGAGCATCACGCTTATTCCGGCCTTGCTGACGTGGCTGCGACCGGCCGGGGAGCCGGAGGAGATGGGCTTCAAGGCGCTCGCGCCCGTCGACCGGTTCATGGAGCGCCATCGCATTCCCGTCATTCTCGGCACAGCGCTGGTTGTGGCGATCGGTCTGCCCCTGCTGTACTGGCTCCAATTCGACTTCAATCCGCTCAACCTGAGGAATCCGCACGTCCAATCGGTTGCGACCTTTCTGGAACTGCGAAGCGATCCGGCGATGGGAGCGAGCTCGATTTATGTGCTCGCGCCGAACAAGCAGGCCGCAGATGCCGACCTCGCCAAGCTGGCCAAGCTGCCCGAGGTCTCGAGCGTGAAGACCATCGAAAGCTTCGTGCCCGACGATCAACAGCCCAAGCTCGCCGCCATTCACCAGCTTGCCACGGTGCTCGATCCGGTGCTGCGGCCAGACCCCAACAAGAAGCCGCCGACCGATGCGGACAATGTTGCCGCCGTCAAAGCGGTCGTCGGTAGTTTGCGGCAATCGGCGGGGACGCAAGCAGGTCGCGGTGCCACCGCAGCCAAGCGGCTTGCCGACGATCTGGAAAAGGTGGCGCAGGGGGATGAAGCTCTGCGCAATCGCGTCCACGCCGCCTTCGTCCCGCCGCTCAATACCGACCTCGACGAACTGCGAAATTATCTCCAGGCACAGCCGGTCACGCTCGAGACGCTGCCTGCCGAGATCGCGCAGGAATGGGTCACCAAGGACGGCCGCTACAAGATCGAGATTCTGCCGAAAGGCGATCCGACCGACAACGACACCCTGCGTCAATTCGCGCGCGCGGTGCAGGACGTCGAACCGAATGCGACCGGCGGGCCGATTGCGATCCTGGAGTCCGGACGTACCGTGGTCCGCGCGTTCTTTCACGCCGGGCTATGGTCGCTCGGCTCGATAACCATTCTGCTTTGGATCGTGCTGCGCCGGTTCGGCGATGTCCTGCTCACGCTCATTCCGTTGTTGATGGCGGGAGTCGTGACGATGGAGCTCATGGTGCTTCTCGGCATGAAGCTCAACTTCGCCAACATCATCGCTTTGCCGCTGCTGCTCGGCGTCGGCGTGGCGTTCAAGATCTACTACATCATGGCGTGGCGCGCGGGCCAAACCGGGCTTCTGCAATCGAGCCTGACCCGCGCCGTGCTGTTCAGCGCGCTGACCACCGCGACCGCGTTCGGCAGCCTATGGCTGTCGAGCCATCCCGGGACGTCGAGCATGGGCAAGCTGATGGCGCTCGCCCTCGTCACCACAATGGCGGCGGCGGTGCTGTTCCAGCCGGTGTTGATGGGACCGCCGCGCGAGCGCGCCAAAGCGAGATCCTGACGCTCCCACAGGCGCGGATTTACGTTTCGCCTGTCCCTGGTGAGGACAAATCGACGAACACTTGGCCGTCCTTGACCTCGGTTCGAAATGTCTTGAGATCGGTGAAACAGGGAGCTTGGACGGCTTTTCCGCTGGGCACGTGAAACGCACCGAAGTGCAAGCTGCATTCGACTACGTCCCCCTCCAGCATGCCGTCGCCGAGGTCGGCCGCGGCATGGGTGCAGTATCCCTCGGTGGCATAGAACGCACCGCCGATGTTGTAGATGGCGACCCGCTCGCCCTCGACTTCGAAACTCTTGACGTTGCCAGGAGGGAGATCGGCGACTGCGCAGACTGGGACAGCAGTTTCTGCCATGGCATTGACCGATTGCGGACGAGAGCGGTCACTTACTAGCCGCCTGCATGATAACTGCAATAGGGGTGAAGCCAAACTGTTTCCCAACCGTATTGCCCATCTCGCATTACGCTCCATCCGCGCTATGGTTGCGGTGTGCTCCGACACGGATGAATCGAACGGGCGCCGAGCACCCAACAACGCACGGGGACGCGCATGGCCAAATTGGATTACCTGATCGAGGAGCTTGTCACGGGAAATCGCATCCTGGCGCGCGAGGGCGTGGTCGATTCGTTCGGTCATATCAGCGTGCGCCATCCCGGCAATCCGCAGCGCTATCTTTTGTCGCGCTCGCGCGCGCCCGACTGCATCGAGGCCGACGACATCATGGAATTCACGCTCGATGGCGCGCCGATCGACGGCCGCGGACGCGCGCCTTATCTCGAGCGGTTCATCCACGGCGCGCTCTATGAGGCGCGGCCGGACGTCATGTCAGTCGTCCACAACCACAGCGAAAGCGTCATTCCATTCGGTGTGACCGGCAGGAAGATCAAGCCCATTTTCCACATGGGCGCCTCGATCGGGCACGACGTGCCGGTATGGGACTCGCACGACCATTTCGGCGACACCGCTTTGTTGGTCGAGAACATGGACATGGGCCGCGACTTGGCGAAGCTGATCGGCGCCGGGGTGACCGCCCTCATGCGCGGTCACGGCGCCACCGTAGCGGGCAAGAATATCCGGCAGGCGGTCTACATTTCCGTCTATCTCGAGGTGAACGCGCGCCTGCAAAAACAGGCGATGGACATGGGCGAGGTCAAGTTCCTGACCACGGGCGAAGTCGACAAAGTCGCTCAGCGCACTGGCGCCTACGGTATTAATCGGGCATGGGAGAATTGGTGCCGGCGCGCCGGCCGGCCGTTTCAACTCGAGCAGTCGTGATGCCCGGGTTGGATGCGAATGCATCCCCTCGAGCGGACATCGACGATTGCGGGAATGCAATGCAGCACGCGCATTCAGCGCGTTGGATCGACGAAACCAGCCGCGGCAGCGACACTATTTGCGTCGTGCTCCCGCTCGACGGGATGTGCTATACGCGGATTGGCCAAACAAGCGGGATGACCGCGCCGCGCAAGTCGGATGGTCCCAGAGGAATTGCCATGGCTGCCGCAATCGCGCCATCGGTACGTGTCGATGCGGGGGCGGCGAAGGCCGAAGCCACAAGCGCGATTCTGGTCGTTGACGACGTGGTCAAACGCTTCGACACGCCGGAAGGCTTTCTGACCGCGCTCGATCACGTCTCGCTCAGCGTGGCGCCCGGCGAGTTCGTCGGCGTGATCGGCCCCTCCGGCTGCGGCAAATCTACCCTGTTCAACGTCATCGGCGGGCTGCTCGACGGCTACGAGGGGACGGTGCAGGTCGCCGGCGAGCGCATGCGCGGGCCGCATGCGGCGATCGGAATGATCTTCCAGGAGGAATCGACCTTTCCCTGGCGCACTGTCGTCGACAATGTCGCGTTTCCGTTGGAGATTGCCGGGCTGCCGAAGCGCGAGCGCTACGAGCGCGCGCAGCATTTTGTGCGGCTTGTCGGACTCGACGGGTTCGAGCGGCGCTATCCCGCGGAACTCTCGGGCGGCATGCGCCAACGCGTGTCGATGGCGCGCACATTGGCGGCGCAGCCGAAAATCCTGCTGATGGACGAGCCATTCGCCGCACTCGATGAGCAGACCCGGCTTCTGCTCGGCGACAAAGTTCTGCAGATCCAGCAGCAGCTCAAGCAAACAACGCTGCTCATTACTCACAATATCACCGAGGCGGTGCAACTTTCGGATCGAATCCTGGTGATGACCTATCGTCCGGGACGGGTGAAGCGGATCGTGGATATCAAGCTGCCGCGGCCGCGCAGCTCGGAAATCGTATCGAGCGAGGCATTCGGCCGCTACGTCGCGCAGATCTGGAGCGATTTACGCGAGGAGGCGAGCCGCGGCTTGACCGATGAAGAAGCCCGCACGCTGCGGGAGGGCGAGGACCGATGACGGCCGCGCTCGCCGGGAACAGATACGTTCCGGCCGCGATCGGCACCGGCTCGTTGGTCGTGCTCCTCGCGCTGATCGAGCTTCTCATTCGCATTGGCCTCATCAATCGCTTCATCGTGCCGATGCCGTCCGAGATCATCGCTGCATTTCCGCGCGTGATCACTGAGGAGAATGTCCTCCAGCGCTTTTTACTCACCGCCGGAGAGGCGTTCTCGGCAAGTATCCTGGTCACCTTATTCGGCGTGGCCGGAGGAGTGTTGCTCTACCGCTATTACCTGCTTCGGCTGGCGACGGAGACCTGGGTTGCCGCCGTGGCGGCGGCTCCGCTGGTGCTGATGTATCCGCTCTATCTCGTGATCTTCGGCCGCAGCGCACTCACCATCGTGATGATGGGGTTTACCGCGGGTCTTGCTCCGATCATCCTGAAAACGTTGGAAGGGCTCACCGCGACGCGCCGGGTACTGATCAACGTGGGGAGGAGCTTCAATCTCACACCGTCCCAGCAATTCTGGAAGATCCTGTTTCCGGCGGCGCTGCCGACCATCTTCGTGGGGCTGCGGCTCGGGCTCATCTTCGCGCTGATCAACATCGTCGGCGTGGAATTTCTGATCAATTTCGGCGGCCTCGGGCAGCTTATCAACGAGCTCGCGGAACGCTACGATCTCGCCGGCACCTATGCGGCGATCTGTTTCGTCATTCTGGTGAGCATTTGCGTATTCATCCTCATGGAGCGGCTTGAGCGATGGCTGAGACCGGTCGACTGACGCTGCCAGCCGCTCGGCCGCTCGGCCTGAGGCTGCGGCCAGTGACGGCACTGCGCATCGCGATCATCGTTGCGATCGTCGTGGTTTGGGAGGCCGTCTCCGCGTCGGGTCTGCTCTACCGCGACGTGGTGCCTTCACTCGTCGCGATCGGCAAAGCGCTTTATCTCACGCTGCGCGATGCGAGCTTCTACTTCCACCTCGCCATCACGGCCTACGAAATCGGCATCGCCATGGTGATCGGCGGCTTGAGCGGGCTTGCCGTGGGAATCCTGCTTGGCGGCAGCAAGTTCCTGTCGCGCGCCTTCGAATCGTTTCTGTATTATCTCGGCCCCTGTCCCAAGATCATTTTCTTTCCGATCATGATCATGTGGTTCGGCGTGGGCCCGGGCTCAAAAGTCGCCATGGGCGCGATCTCCTGCTTCTTCCCGGTGGCTCTCAACGTGGCGGGCGGCATGCGCGAGATCGACAAGGTCCTGATCCGCGTGGGCCGAAGCTTCCGCGCCAACACGTGGCAGATGGTGACGAAGATCTATCTGCCGGCCATGCGCCACCCCGTGATCAACGGTGTGCGCCTTGGCCTCGGCGTCGCCTTGATCGGCACGCTGCTCGCGGAAACCAAGCTGTCGAACCGCGGCATCGGTTTTCTCGTCATCCAGGCCTACAGCATCTTCAACATGCCGCAGATGTATGCGCTGTTGATCATCCTGTTCGTCATCGCGATCGGCGCCAACACCGTCATTGGTCGGCTCGGCGGGCTCGACGCGCTCAAGCGATCCTGAAAATTTCCCTCAAGAGGTGTGCCATGGTTGCCGTTGCATCCGCCGTGAAACCCCGCTCGTTCGCTGCTCCCAATCTTCCGTCCCATCGCGACCCGTACTACGCCGGCAAATGGCAAAAGCCCAAGTCGGCCCGCTACGTCGACACGATCAGCCCCGGCACCGGCGAATCCTTGGGCAAGGTGGTCGACGGCTCGGTGGCCGATGCGGAAGCGGCGATCGCCGCGGCGAAGGCCACATTCCGCGAATGGCGGCGCGTGCCCCCCCTCGATCGAGCCAAGATGTTGCGGGCGATCGCCGAGGTGCTGCGCAAGAACGGGGACGAACTCGCGATGATCGACGCGGCCGATTGCGGCAATCCCTATGCCGAGATGGTGCGTGACGCGCAGGCGGGCGCGGCGCAGCTCGACTTCTATGCCGGCTTGGTCACGGAAATGAAGGGCGCCTCGATCCCGATGGGACCGGACGCGCTGAACTTCTCCGTACGCGAGCCGTTCGGCGTGGTCGGCCGCATCATTCCGTTCAACCATCCGTTCATGTTCGTTGCGGGCAAATCTGCGGCGCCGCTGGCGGCCGGGAATACCATTGTCGTCAAGCCGCCGGAGCAGGCGCCGCTCTCCTCGTTGCGGCTCGCCGAATTGATCGACGGGATCTTGCCGCCGGGCGTGTGGAATCTGGTGCCGGGCGGCAAGGAAGTCGGGCAGGTTCTTGCGAGTCATCCCGACATCGCCAAGGTCGCACTCATCGGCAGCGTGCCGACCGGCCGCGCAGTGATGAAGGCGGCCGCCGATACGCTCAAGCCGGTGACACTTGAACTGGGCGGCAAGAATGCGCTGATCGCCTTTCCCGATTCCGATCTCGACGCTGTCTCCGCTGCCGTCGTCGATGGAATGAATTTCACCTGGTGCGGGCAATCCTGCGGCTCGACCAGCCGCGCGTTCGTGCATGAAAGCATTTACGACACGGTGCTCGAGCGCGTGAAAAATTCCATCAAGCGCTACAAGCCCGGGCTGCCGACCGATCCCACAACCACCATGGGCGCGATCGTGAGCAAGGTGCAGTACGAGCGCGTGCTGCGTTACATCGATGCCGGCAAAGCGGACGGCGCGCGCTTGCTCGCCGGCGGCAAACGGCCGAGCGACCCGCAGCTCGGCAACGGCTTTTACGTCGAACCGACGGTGTTCGCCGACGTGACGATGGACATGCGCATCGCGCGGGAGGAGATCTTCGGGCCGGTGCTGTCGATTCTGAAATGGAATGACGAAGAGAAGATGCTGACCGAGGTCAACCAGGTCGAATACGGGCTCACCTGCTCGATCTGGACCAACGATCTCGCCACCGCGCACCGCGCGGCCGCGGCGGTCGAAGCGGGTTTCGTGTGGATCAACGAGGTCTCCAAGCATTTCCTCGGCGCGCCGTTCGGCGGCTACAAGCAGTCCGGCATCGGCCGCGAGGAGGGGATCGAGGAGCTGCTGAGCTTTACCCGGGAGAAGAATATTCACATCAACCTCAAGCGCCGAAGTGCTGCGCATTAGAGCGGGTTGGCCCGGGACTCTGGGATGGCGCATCTGTCCAGAATCAAATTCGGCACGGCGTCGGAACGGCGATGCTGAGCCTGCGTTGCGGTTCACAGCTTCGGCCATGAAAGCATCTATTCGGGTTGCTCTCGCGGCTGCGTTGGTGGCGGCCTCGCCGGCCGCGGCGCAGGCGCAAGCGCCAAAGCTGTGGAAACACGGGATCATCGCGCCCAAGGCCGATGCGGGCTTTCTGCTGATGGTGGCAAAGCGTGGATTCGCGGAACTGGAGGGACTCAAGCTCGAGCTGCTCGAGGTCAAGGACGACCAGATCGCACTCAAGGCGCTGCTTGCCGGCGAGCTCGACAGCTATGAGGGTGGCGCCCAGGGTGCCATCGCCGCGGGCGTGCGCGGCGCCGACGTGAAGATGCTGGGCTGCCACTGGGTCGTGATCCCGCATGGCATCATGGTCCGGGCGGGCATTGCGACAATCGACGATCTCAAGGGCAAGTCCATCGCGGTGTCGTCGCCCGGCTCGTTCCCGGATATGCTGGCGCGCGCCGCGCTCACCAGGTTCAAGATCGACCCTGGCGCCGTGCGCCTGGCGGCGGTCGGCGGCGATCGTGATCGCTATACGGCTTTGCTCGGCGGCGTGCGATGCCGCGGTGGTATCGAACGAATATCTGCCGCTGCCCTCTTCGCGATCGCTTAAGATGCTCGTCGAAGGCAAGGATGCCCTGCCGAATTTCGTGCGCATCTGCATCTTCTCGACCGGCAAAGTGCTCTCCGCGCGCCGCGAGGACGCGATCCGTTATCTGACCGCGCAGTCGAAGGCGCTACGCTACGCGCTCTCGCACCGCGACGAGACGATCAAGCTCACCGTAGAGGCAACGGATGCCAAGCCCGACGATCCACGCCCGGCCTTCGTGTTCGACGATGCCGTGAAGACTCAAGCGATCGCGCCCGAGCTGCCGCTGCCTATGGACAGGCTTGCCTGGATCCAGCAACAGCTGCTCGCGCTTGGTCAGATTCCGAAGGCCGGCGATCTTGCCAAGCTGGTCGACAGCGAGCCACGTGCCGCGGCGCTACAGCGCACGGCGCGATGAGCCCGAGGCGCCGGAGCCTGAAATGGGCGAGGTAGCGCTGCACGAGGTCTCCAAGCAGTTCGTCGTGCGTATCGAGGGGAAAGTGCATGTCGTGCCCGCACTAAGCCGCGTCAGCTTCAACGTCCGTGATGGGGAGATCGTTTCCCTGATCGGCCCTTCGGGGTGCGGAAAGACGACGGCGCTGCGCATCGCCATGGGGCTCGAAACCGCGTCGGCGGGTAAAGTCACCGTCGATGGCCGCGAAATCAGCGGCTGCGGGCATGATCGTGGCATGGTGTTTCAGTTCGCGGAACTGCTGCCGTGGCTCACGGCCATGCAGAACGTCATGTTTGGGCTCGAGATGAAGGGGATGCGAGGAGCGCAGCTGCGTGCCACGGCCTTGCGTTATCTCGAGCTGGTGGGCCTTTCCGATTCGCTCAACCGTCGTCCGCACCAACTCTCCGGCGGTATGAAGCAACGCGTCGGCATTGCCCGCGCGCTTGCTATCGACCCCAAGGTGCTGCTGATGGACGAGCCATTCGGCGCGCTCGATGCCCAGACCCGCGAGACCATGCAGGCGGAGCTGCTCGACCTGCACGGGCGCACGCGCAAGACGATCCTGTTCGTGACCCACGATCTCGACGAGGCGGTGCTGATCGCCGATCGCATCGTCGTAATGAAGGCCGGCATGGTGCAGGAGATCATGAGTGTGCCGCTGGCGCGGCCGCGCCCCGATCTCGGCATCGTGCGCGGCATGTCGGAATTCGCGGAAACGCGTTACCGGGTCTGGAAGGCGTTGCACGAGCCGACCCGGACGGTGCATTAGAGCGCCTCATGGTCGACGTCGTCCACGCGGGAAGTGCGCAGGCTGCGAGCGAGGCCGCGCCGGATGCTACCGCCGCGCCCAGGCGATCCCTCCCGAATTGGGTGATCACCGTCGGCTCGCTCATCGTCTTGCTCGGCGCCTGGGAGATATTCGGCCGCGATATCAATCCAGTGTTTGGCTCCTATCCGAGCGCGATTGCGGAAGCGTTTTGGCAGCTCGCTCGCACGGGGAAGCTTTGGACGGCGCTGCTCGACAGCCTGCGCCCCTTCTTGCTGGGCTATGCGTTGGCGATCGTCATCGGCATCCCGATCGGGCTCGTCACCGGCCGATTTCGCGTGGTAGAGGCGGCGATCGGGATTTACATCACCGCCGGCTATGCCATGCCGCTGGTCGCCCTGGTGCCGCTGCTCGTGCTCTGGTTGGGGCTCGGCTTCGCGGTCAAGGTCGCGGTCGTCTTCCTCATGTCGGTATTCCCGATCTCCATCAACACCTGGCTCGGCGTCACCGCGGTACCGAAGACGCTGATCGAGGTCGGCAAGTCCTTCGTCGCGCCGAATTCCGTGATCCTGCGCCGGATCATCCTGCCCGCGACCTTGCCCTATATCATGGCCGGCATCAGGCTTGCGGTCGGCCGCGCGGTCGTGGCCATGGTCATCGCGGAATTTTTCACCTCGATTTCCGGGCTCGGTGCGATCATCATCACCTCGGCGAACAATTTTGACACCGCGACCATGTTCGTGCCGATCGTGATCCTGATGGTGATGGCGATCGGCTTGAATTATTTGATTGGCGCGGTGGAGCGCTGGGTGGCGCCTTGGCAGGCCGAGATCGCAGGTCGCGATGAGTAGGACGCGAAGCCGTTCAACGTGCGTTCGTCCCCGCGAAAGCGGGGACCCAGGATAAAAAATTCCGAGCGAGAGCGGCTCTGGATTCCCGCATAACGCGTCAATAAGGGCGTTCACGCCCGTCTTCGACGGGCTATGGACGCGCGTGAACGCGCTTATGCTGCGGGATGAGCGACGAGGTTCGCCGACCGCAGGCGAATGTGCCCAAACCTGCCGCGTCACTTCACCCGAGCGAGGAAATAGGCTAGCTCGACGAAATCCTCGTCCTTCATGGCGTAGACGACTTCGGACATTTGCGCGTCGTAGCCGCGCCGCGAATTGTCCTTGTAGCCGCGCAGCGCCTTGAGCAGGTAATCCTCGCGCTGGCCGGCGAGGCGCGGGACATTCTCGACGCCCTGATAATTCGCCTGGTGACAGAAGTTGCACCGGTTCTGCACCGCCAGCGCCCGCGCTTTCTCCATGCGCGCGGAATCCGGCGTATCCACCACCGGCACCGGCGGCGGCAGATTGGCAACGAGATCGGCGGCCTTGCGCAGGTCGTCGTCGCTCAGTCCGGCGGTCATCTGGTTCATCGGCTCGGTGACGCGCAGCTTGTCGCGGAACATGACGAGCTCAACCAGAGTATAGAATGCGTGCTGTGCGCCCAGGGAAGGCACTTCGGGCAGCTGCGATGTGCCATTCTCACCATGGCAGGCGAAGCAGGTCGGCAGCCGATCCTGGAGTGACTGCGCGCCTACGGGAAGCGCAGCTAATGCCGCAAGCATCACCACCACAGCAAAGCTGCGCATACGCGCTCCCGGCAATTGGGAAATCTGGAAGAGAAGGGCCGAGGGCGGCGAGCCGCCCTCGATCTTGCGTAATGCTCAACGGCCGCCGGCGGTTCGGCTGTTGCCGTAGCTGACGCGGTACACCGCGCCGTTGTAGTCATCCGAGACCAGCAGTGAGCCGTCCTTCATGACCAGCACGTCGGCCGGGCGGCCGATATAGTTGTTGTTGTCGAGGAAACCGGTGACGAACGGTTCCATCGAGGCGAAGCTTCCGTCCGGCTTGAGCTTGACGAGGACGAGGTCACCGCCCGCCTTATTGGTGCGGTTCCACGACCCGTGCCGCGCGACGATGATCTGATTGCGGTAGGCGGCCGGGAACATAGTGCCGGTATAGAAGCGCATGCCGAGCGGCGCCACGTGCGGCCCCAGCAATGTGACGCGTTTGCTGAACTGTTCGCACGAGTGACCCCAGCCGAACTCCTGGTCCGGGATTCCGCCGGGATGGCAGTACGGGTAGCCGAAATTGTCCTTGCCCGGCTGGGTTACGCGGTTGAGCGTGTCTTGCGGTATGTCTTCCGACAGCCAATCGCGACTGTTTTCGGTGAAGTAGAGTTGCTTCAAGGTCGGGTGCCAGTCCATGCCGACGATCTGGCGAATGCCGGAAGCGACGACTTCAAGGCCGCTGCCATCGAGGTTGAGTTTGTAAATCTTGGAGTGCCGCTCCGAGGGCATGCAGATGTTGCAGGGGGCGCCAACCTGGAAATAGAGCTTGTTGTCAGGGCCAATGGTCAAATATTTCCAGCCATGGGCCTCGTCCTTCGGCAGATCGCTGAAAATGACGGTGGGCTTCGGCGGATTGTCGAGGTTCGCTTCGATGTTATCGATCTTGGAGATCTGCGAAAGCTCGGCAATGTAGAGCGTGCCGTTGTGCAGCACGATGCCATTCGGCCGATAGAGACCGGATGCGATGACCTTGACTTCGCGTTTGCCGTTCTTGTCGACGATGGCGTAGATCTTGTCTTTGATCCGGTTGCTGACAAAGACGGTGCCCTTGTCGCCGAGCCGCAACGTGCGGGCATTGTCGACGCCGCTCGCATAAAGCTCGATCTTGAAGCCGTTTGGCGCCTTGAGCTTGGCGGTCGGCAGCTTTTCGGCAGGGGTCACAAGCGGCGGCGGTGCAACCGGCGCTAGCTTCTTTGCGGCAGGATTATCGGGCTGGCCCAGCAACGGGTTGGGCGGGGCTTGTTGCTGGGCAGTTGCCGCCCAAGTCGCAAGCAGCAGCGTAGCGAGAGTGCCGGCGAGCACACGCCCGCGCGAGTAACGCAAGTGAGTCATGATGATCCTCCCTCATACGGAACTCTGGCCCCTCACCGTTGCGCGGGTGCTTGCACCCGGGCCGGATCGGGTTCCGTGATCGTCAGTGTCCAACATTTTCCCGCCTGCCCGCAATCGCTTTCATACAAAGCGCTTGCGGGGCTGGCGGCCCCGCCATTCCCACGATGGCGACGGGGAATGTCCGGGGATGATCAGCGTCCTGCCACCCGGCGACCGTCGTAGCTGATGCGGTAGATCGCGCCGGCATAGTCATCCGACACGAGCAGTGAGCCGTCCTTCATGACCAATACGTCGACCGGGCGGCCGATATAATTGTTGTCCTGCAGAAAGCCGGTCATGAACGGCTCCCAGGATTTCACCGTTCCGTTCGGGTTGAGCTTTACGGCGACGATGTCGCCGCCAATTTTGTTGCTCTTGTTCCACGAGCCGTGTCGGGCAACGAAAATGGCGTTGCGATACTCCTCCGGGAACATGCTGCCGGTGTAGAAGCGCATGCCAAGCGCGCCGGCATGCGGGCCGAGCAACGCGACCGGCGGCTCGAACTCGCTGCACCGGCGTCCCCAGCCGAACTGATCGTCGGGGATGTTGCCCTGATGGCAGTAGGGATAGCCGAAATGCTGTCCCGCCCGCGTGATGCGGTTGAGCTCGTCGTTGGGCAATTCTTCGGAGAGCCAATCGCGTCCATTGTCAGTGAAGTAGAGCTGCTTTGTGAGTGGGTGGAAATCGAAGCCGACCGAATTGCGCACCCCGAGCGCGTGGGGCTCGGAGCCGCTGCCGTCGAGATTCATGCGCCTGATCTGGCCGTTGGTGTCGGGCGGCAGGCAGATGTTACAGGGCGCGCCCACATTGATGTAAAGCTTGTTATCCGGACCGAGCGTTATGAATTTCCAGCCGTGCGACTGGTGGCTGGGAAATTGGTCGTAGATGACGACCGGCTTGGGCGGACTGTCGAGTTTGTCTTCGATGTTCTCGAGCTTGGAGATTTTCGTGCCTTCGGCGATGTAGAGCGTCCCGTTGGCGAAGGCGAGGCCGTTCGGCCGGTCCAGCCCCGAGGCCAGAACTTTGAGCTCGCGCTGGCGGTTCTTCGCGACCACCGCGTACACTTTGTCGAGAATGCGGTTGCTGACGAAGATCGTTCCCTTGTCGCCTTGGCGCAGCGAGCGCGCGTTCGGCACCCCGCTCACGAACACCTCGACCTTGAAGCCCTTGGGGAGCTTGAGCTGCGGGATCGGCAGCTTGTCCGCAGCCATCGGGAAGGGCGGGGGATTGATGCCGCGAAGCTTGCTTGCCGACTCCGAGGTCGGCTGATTCGGCGTGGGCGGCGGAGGCGTCGGCGCCGCCTGTTGGGCGACAGCAGGCCAAAGCGAAAGCGCAGTCGCAAGCCCTAGAGCCGAAAGCGTAGCCGTTGGCAACCAAGCACGCGTCATCGTTTACACCCTCCCTGCTGCAGAACTATCGGCGTGCGGGGGAGCAAACCGCCGACTTCCTCGATCAGTGTCCGACAGGTCGACCCGACAGGCAATCCGACATATTGGGGGCGGCGCCACCGTGATTTGCCGCAGCAGCGGAGCGCCAAGGCGTTCGTTGACAACCAGCCGGCGCTCAACCCGGCGGTGTGCCCTCAGTGCTGCGCAACAAAAAGAAACCGGACCCTTGCGGGTCCGGTTTGCAGTTTTGTCGGCGCGGGGGCCGACAATCACCTTCCAGAGGGGAACAGCTGACAGCGAAGCGATCGCAATCTGGGAGGATGGGCAACCGCGGCCGTCAGGAATCGCGAGTATGCAGAGCCAACTCCCTCCTACAACACGAAGGGTCGCATGCCAGCCATGCGGGCTCTGCAATTTATGACGAATTAACTTCGCGGCGGCGCGAGTCAGTCGCGATCGTGTGCGCGACCATACGTAAAAACACGGACGCCGTTCCGCAGATTAAAAATGCCAGCGCTGCGCCTTTGCGACGAGAAAATCGCGAAACACTTGCACCCGCGCAACCGACTTCAACTCTTCCGGATAGACGAAGTAAGCATCGAGGGCGATGGTGTCGGACTCGCCGAACAGTTGCACCAGGCCACCGTTTTCTTCGACCAGATAGTCCGGCAGCAACGCTATGCCGATGCCGCGCTGGCAGGCGCGCAGCACGCCAAGCACGTTGTTGATGGTGAGCATGGGCGTTCGCGGACCCTTGCCGTTGCGCGCGACCTCGATCAGCCACCGGCGGTTCTCCAGATAGTTCGGTACCGGGGTGCCGCCGAGCAGCAGGACGCGGTGATTGTCGAGATCGTCGAGCGCGCGCGGTGTACCGAACCGCTTGAGATATTCCGGCGACGCATAGGCATGGAAGCGCACCGAGAACAGCTTGCGCTGAATGAGATCGGGCTGAGTCGGCAGGCGCAGGCGAATTGCGACGTCCGCCTCACGCATGGCGAGGTCGAGCTCCTCGTCCGTGGTGATCAGCGTCAGATGAATATCGGGATAAAGCTCGACGAACTCGGCCAACCGCGGCGTGAGCCAATGCACGCCGATTCCCGGGGTCGTCGTCACGCGCAGATCGCCGTTCGGCCGCTCGCGGCTGTCGGTGAGCTTTGCCCGCGCCGCTTCGAGCTTCATGAACACGTCATGCGCCGTGTGATGAAGCAACTCGCCTTGCTCGGTGAGGATGAGCCCACGCGCATGTCGATGGAACAGCGACACGCCGAGCTCCTGTTCCAGCGCGGAAACCTGCCGCGACACCGCGGACTGCGACAGCCCGAGCTGCTCGCCAGCATGGGTGAAGCTGCCGGCCTCAGCAGCGGCATGGAAGACCTTGAGCTTGTCCCAATCCATGCTGGTCTGCGCTTTCATCGGGCGCTCACTCCGCCGCGACCGCCGGCTCGGCCTCGCCCTGGGCGGCGAGGAAACGTTCCGCCTCGAGCGCTGCCATGCAGCCTTGGCCCGCGGCGGTGACCGCCTGGCGATAAACGTCATCGGTGACGTCGCCGGCGGCAAACACGCCTGGCACCGATGTTGCCGTCGAAAACGGCGCGGTCTTGATGTAGCCCGAGCGCTTCATCTCCACCTGTCCCACGAACAGCTCGGATGCCGGCGTATGGCCGATCGCGATGAACACGCCGTCCGCGTGCCGTTCGGTTGTGGCGCCGGTTTTGACGTTGCGGAGAACGACGCCTTTCACCTTGAGCGGGTTCTCGCCGCCCAAGACCTCCTCCAGCACCGAATCCCAGACGACTGCAATTTTCGGATTCCGAAACAGCCGGTCCTGGAGGATTTTCTCCGCGCGGAAGCGGTCGCGCCGATGCACCACCGTGACATTCGATGCGAAATTGGTGAGAAACAGCGCCTCTTCCACTGCGGTGTTACCGCCGCCGACCACGATGACTTCCTTGTTGCGATAGAAGAAGCCGTCGCAGGTGGCGCACGCCGACACGCCATAGCCTTTGAACTTCTGCTCGGAAGGAAGCTCGAGCCAGCGCGCCTGCGCCCCGGTGGCAATGATCAGGGCGTCAGTGAGATAGAGATCGCCGGAATCGCATTCGAGCCGGAACGGCCGATGGGAGAGGTCAACCTTGTTGACGTGATCGGTCACCAATCTCGTGCCGACGTGCTCGGCCTGCTTTTGCATCTGCTCCATCAACCAGGGACCCTGGATGACGTCGGCAAAGCCCGGATAATTTTCCACGTCAGTGGTGATGGTGAGCTGTCCGCCGGGTTGGATCCCCTGAATGAGGATCGGCTGCAACATTGCCCGGGCGCCATAGATCGCGGCGGTGTACCCCGCCGGTCCTGACCCCATAACAATGAGTTTGCCGTGGGTGGCCATCCGGACGGCTCCTTGGAGTGTTGCCGAACGGCGTTCGGAAAGTGCCGCCGCAAAGCGTGTGTGCTCTGCACAATTTATGAGTTCCCTGCAGCTATGCAAGATATGCAGACCGGAAGGCCACAGCTCTGCGCTCCAGGGGCTCAAGGCGATGGAGCCTCCGCAATAAAGTTTCGCAGAACGACGTAGTTGAGCAATAATGTTGAGGGCTGCTCGGAGACCGCCGTGCCTGTCCGACTCGATGCCATTGACCGCCAGATCCTCAAGGAATTGCAGACGGACGGCCGCATGACCAATGTCGAACTCGCTCATCGAGTCGGCATTTCGGCGCCGCCGTGCCTGCGCCGGGTGCGGGCGCTCGAACAGGCGGGCTACATCACCGGCTATCGTGCGCTACTCGACGCGAAGCTGCTCGGCTACGAGGTCACCGTCTTCGCAATGGTGCATCTCGCCAGCCAAGCGGAAGCCGACCTCAATGCCTTCGAGGCGTTCGTGCGCGGCCAACCGCTGGTGCGCGAATGCTGGATGTTATCGGGCGAGGTCGATTTCATCCTCAAATGCGTGGCGCCCGATCTGAAGACGTTTCAGGCATTCGTCGCCGAGCTGACCGCCGCCCCGCTCGTGCGCAACGTGAAGACCTCGCTGACACTGCGCAATTCCAAGGACGCTCCTATTGTACCGATGGAGTAAGCCGCGCTCATTCCGCGATGCTGCCGCGCTGGGCGTCAGCTTCCCCCTTACCGCACACGCGATTCGCCCATTGGCAATGCACGTATTGCGTGCAATTCTATGCTGCGAGTCTGCGCGGCTGGGGTTAGCCGCGGCTTGTCTTGCTGGGGAGAACGAGCAATGCGCACTCAGATGCATGCATTCCATATCGCTTTTCAGATTTTGCTCGCAGCGGTCCTGGGCAGTCCATCGGCTCAAGCCCAAACAATAACGGGATCAGCGACGTTGGCATTGAAGAGCGGTGAGACTACTGAAGTTGGAAACGTCTATTGGGTTTCCCATTGCAGATCCTTGCTAAGGACCACACCCGAGGTTGAAATCCTTGAAGGTCCACCAGGAGTGACGGCCGCGATCAAGCAGAACATGGTCATCCCTCGCGTTGGCAATTGCGCGAATAAAGTACCGGGCGGCACATTGGTCGTGACCGCAAACGATATAGAAGATGCGAGCTATAGCCGCCTAGTCCTTCGGATCACCTACAAAACTAAGGACGGGGATCGAAAATTCAGTCAGGTCTACAACCTTTCGCTTATCCCATGAGAGGCTGAGTTTCGCGGCAGGTTATGCACGGTTCAAACAGGACTCTTGCAATTGGCGTTGCTCTCTTCCTGAGCAGCGCGGCAGCGCATGGTCAAAATACGTTGCGCGTTGCTTTGAAAAATGGCGAGAGCGTCGACATTGGACCCGTCTATTTCATAACGAATTGCAAATCGATCGTAATCGGCCGCCCTGACGTTGAGATTCTGGAAGGGCCCCCTGAAGTGACAGTTTCGATTCGAGAAGAAATGGTCCTCCCGCGGCTCCAAAATTGCGCACAGAAGGTACCGGGCGGCACGGTGGTACTGACCGCAAAAGACTTGACGGCATCCAAGGAGGCTAAGATTACCTACCGGGTGAAGTACAAGACCAAGGATGGCGACCGTCAACGTGGCGTCGTCGTGAACGTCTCGCTTTTTCCTTGATGATCGTGCGCTGCGCGCGACATTAGGTGCTGCCCCGCGCGAACCCGGCAGGCCCGCAGCCTTTCGTTGGCGCTACCGCCACTCGACCTTCTTAATTTCGTAGGCCTTGGCGCCGCTCGGCGTCACCACCTCCACGTTTGCGCCCTTGGTTTTGCCGATCAGTGCGCGGGCGAGCGGCGAGGTGATGGAAATCTTGCCCTTCTTGGCGTCGGCCTCGGGCTCGCCGACGATCTGCCAGACCTGCTTCTTGTCGGTGTCCTCGTCGAGCAGGGTCACGGTTGCGCCGAATTTGACCGTATCGCCCGAGAGCTTGGATACGTCGATGATCTCGGCGCGCGCCAATTTGTCCTCGAGCTCGGCAATGCGCGTCTCGTTGTGCGACTGCGTTTCCTTGGCGGCGTGATACTCGGCGTTCTCCGAGAGATCGCCGTGCGTGCGCGCATCCGTAATCTGCTGAATAATGCGCGGCCGCTCGACCTGCTGGCGGTGCTTGAGCTCGTTCTCGAGCGTCGAATAGCCCGCCGCTGTCATGGGAATTTTCTCCATAGGTCCTTTCAAACCTCCGGCTTGGCAATAGAGACAACAATTCCGATCGCAGGCCGAAGTTTCATCCGGCCACGCGACCCTGAATTCTGTCCCAAACTCGTACCGTCAGGCGGCCGGCCCCGGTCGCCCGGATGCGGCCTTATCCCCGAAATAGCTCTGCAGCGCGCGCACCTCGAGGTCGCCCGCGAGATAGGCCTTGATGCCTTGCGCCGCGGCGACGGCGCCTGAAAGAGTGGTGTAGTACGGCACTTTATGCAAGAGGGCCGCGCGCCGCAGTGAGCGGCTATCGCCTAGCGCGGTCGCCCCCTCGGTGGTGTTGAAAACGAGCTGGACCTCCCCGTTCGTGATGGCATCGACGATGTGGGGCCGGCCTTCCAGCACCTTGTTGATCTTGCTGACCGGAATGCCGTGCTCGGCAAGATAGCGTTGGGTGCCGGAGGTGGCGATGATCCGGAATCCCAACGAAACCAGGAGGCGGACCGCTTCGAGCACGCGCGGTTTGTCGGCATCGCGGACCGAGACGAACACGGTCCCTGCACGGGGCAGCGGCGAGCCGCCACCGATCTGGCTCTTGGCGAAGGCGACGGCAAAGTTTCGATCGATCCCCATCACCTCGCCGGTCGACTTCATCTCCGGGCCCAGCACGGTATCGACTCCGGGGAAGCGCGCGAACGGGAACACCGCCTCTTTGACGCCGATATGTCCGAGCCGAGGCGGCTTGAGCTTGAAGCTGGCGAGCGTCTCCCCGGCCATGATGCGGGCCGCGATCTTGGCTACCGGGAGACCGATCACCTTGGCCACGAACGGGACCGTGCGTGAAGCCCGCGGATTGACCTCGAGCACGTAGATGTCGCCGTTTTTGATCGCGTATTGCACATTCATGAGGCCGCCAACTTTGAGCGCGAGCGCCAGCGCGTGGGTTTGGCGCTCGAGTTCGGCAACCGCAGTCTGGTTGAGCGAATGCGGTGGCAGCGCACAGGCGCTGTCGCCGGAATGGATCCCGGCTTCTTCGATGTGCTCCATGATGCCGACGATCCTGGTGTCGGTCCCGTCGGCCAGGCAATCGACGTCGACCTCGATGGCATCGGAGAGATAACGGTCGATCAGTAGCGGGCGCTTTTCGGAAACCGCCAGCTCCGAGGGGCGGTCGAGATCGGCAGCTAGCCGCGCGATGTAGCGGTCGAGCTGCACCACGTCGTGCACGAGTTCCATGCCGCGTCCGCCGAGCACGTAAGACGGACGGATCACGATCGGATACCCGATTGCTTCGGCGATCGCGCGTGCCCGTTGCGGGCTCGTGGCAATGCCGCTCTGCGGCTGGCGCAGCTGCAATTTCCGGATCAGCTTGTTGAACCGATCGCGGTCTTCGGCAAGATCGATCATGTCGGGCGAGGTTCCCAGGATCGGGATTTTGGCCTGCCCCAATGCCTCGGCGAGCTTCAACGGCGTTTGCCCGCCGAACTGCACGATGACGCCGTGCAAGCGGCCGCGCGCGCGCTCGGTATCGATGATCTCGAGCACGTCCTCGGCGGTGAGCGGCTCGAAATAAAGTCGGTCTGAGGTGTCGTAGTCGGTGGAAACGGTTTCCGGATTGCAATTGATCATGATCGTTTCGAAGCCAGCCTCTTTGAGCGCGAACGAGGCGTGGCAGCAGCAGTAGTCGAACTCGATGCCTTGACCGATGCGGTTTGGCCCGCCGCCGAGGATGACCACCTTGTTCTCGTCCGACGGCGCCGCTTCGCAGGCCGCTTCTCCGGCAAACGGCGTCTCGTAGGTCGAATACATATAGGCGGTGGGTGAAGCGAATTCGGCAGCGCAGGTGTCGATGCGTTTGAATACCGGCCGCACGCCGAGCGTGCGCCGCCGCTGCGTCACCGCAGCAACCGGCAGTTCGGAAAGTTTGCCGAGCCGCGCGTCGGAAAATCCCATCGCCTTGAGGCGGCGCAGCGCCGCCGGCACGGCGGGCAAGCCTTTGGCCCTGATCTCGGCCTCCGCCTCGACGACCTCGCGGATCTGCGCGAGGAACCAGCCGTCGATCTTGCAGGAGCCATGGATGTCCTGGTCCGAGAAGCCGAGTCGCATGGCTTGGGCCACTTTGAGGATGCGCTCGGGCGTGGGCGTGCCGAGCGCGGCGCGGATCGCGTTCTTGTCGTCGCCCTGGCCGAGGCCCTCGATCGCAATCTCGTCGAATCCGGTGAAGCCGTTTTCCAGGGAGCGCAGCGCCTTCTGCAGACTTTCCTGAAACGTGCGGCCGATCGCCATGGCCTCGCCGACCGATTTCATCGACGTCGTGAGGATCGGCTCGGCGCCGGGAAATTTCTCGAAAGCAAAGCGCGGGACTTTGGTGACGACGTAATCGATGGTCGGTTCGAACGAAGCGGGCGTGGCGCCGCCGGTGATCTCATTCGCGATCTCGTCGAGCGTGTAGCCGACCGCGAGCTTGGCTGCGACCTTGGCGATCGGAAAACCGGTGGCTTTCGAGGCCAGTGCCGAAGAACGCGACACGCGCGGATTCATCTCGATGATCACCAGTCGCCCGTCCGCCGGATTGACCGCGAACTGCACGTTCGAGCCGCCGGTCTCCACGCCGATCTCGCGCAGCACCGCGATCGAGGCGTCGCGCATGCGCTGGTATTCCTTGTCGGTGAGGGTGAGCGCCGGGGCGATCGTGATCGAATCGCCGGTATGAACTCCCATCGGATCGAGGTTCTCGATCGAGCAGATGATGATGCAGTTGTCTTTTTTGTCCCGTACCACCTCCATCTCGAATTCTTTCCAGCCCAGCACGGATTCCTCGATCAGCACCTCGTTGGTGGGAGAAGCATCGATGCCGCGCTCGACGATTTCGATGAATTCGGTCTTGTTGTAGGCGATGCCGCCGCCGGTGCCGCCGAGCGTGAACGAAGGACGGATGATGGCCGGCAGGCCGATATCTTCCAGCGCCGCGAGCGCATGGATCAGCGTCTTGACCTGGGTCGAGCGCGGGGTTTCCAGGCCGATGCGCTGCATCGCCTCGCGGAACAGCTTGCGGTCCTCGGCCTTGTCGATGGCGGATGCGCTCGCTCCGATCATCCTGATACCGAAGCGGTCGAGCACGCCCATTTTGTTGAGCGAGAGTGCGGTATTGAGCGCTGTCTGTCCGCCCATAGTGGGCAGCAGTGCAAAGCCACCTTCGACGGCGTGACGCTCCTTTTCGATGATTTTGGCGACGATCTCCGGCGTGATCGGCTCGATATAAGTCGCGTCGGCAAGCTCCGGGTCGGTCATGATCGTGGCCGGATTCGAATTGACCAGCACGATCCGGTAGCCTTCGGCCTTGAGTGCCTTGCAGGCTTGGGTTCCCGAATAGTCGAACTCGCAGGCCTGGCCGATGACGATCGGCCCGGCACCGATGATCAGGATCGAGGAAATGTCGGACCGCTTGGGCATGTCGCTCGGGGTTCCCGCTTGGCGCAAGGCACAAAAAAAGGCCGCGCTCCTGCGCGTCCTTCGCCCGGCGCACAGGGCCAAGCCCCGCGCGGGCGCTGTTTAGACCAGAATCACCGGCCGGGGAAGGGGAGCGGCACGCCGTCGACAGCGGCTAATGGACCGAGTACGAAACCGACGGCCCGCAGATCGTTGATCGGGCGGCCCACCTCACTCGCGGCATGAACGGCACATGTCTGCCAAGCCCCGCACTTCCCGGCTCGATGACCTCATATCCTGGTTCGCCGCGTCGGTGCTGGTGACGGCGGGCGTGATCTACGCGCTCAATCTCCAGGAAGATCGCAGCAGCCCGGCACCAGAACGCGTGCTCCCGGACCCGACGCCGGCGCAGGAGCCATTGAGCTTGCAGAAAATACGCGCGAACGAGCCCGACCGCGGGCGGCGTGCCCGGGCGCCATTTGAGATTCCATGGCGCGGTTGGAAGGACATTATGCTGCGCACGTACCGGGAAATCCTGGATGACCGGCTGTTTCTGATCGCCGCAGGAGTGGCGTTCTATTCCCTGGTCGCGCTGTTTCCGGCAATCGGCGCTGGAGTTTCCTCATACGCGCTGTTCGCCGATGCCGGAACGATCACGCGACATCTGACGACCGTGGCCGATATTGTTCCCGCCGGTGCGCTCGATCTTATCACTGGTGAGATCACGCGCATCGCCGAGAAGAGCGAGGGCAAGCTCACCCTCGGCTTTATCATCGGCCTGGCAATCGCGCTGTGGAGCGCCAATGCGGGCATGAAGTCGATCTTCGACGCGCTCAACATCATCTATGACGAGCAGGAGAAGCGCGGACTGATCTGGCTCAACGTGGAGTCGCTTTCGTTCACCATCGGCGGCATCGCAGCCGCCGGTCTAGCCCTGGGCCTCGTCGTAGTGTTCCCCCTGCTGGTCGCTGCAACCGGCCTGACTAGCTTCGCTCAGCCGCTGATCGGATATCTGCGCTGGCCGCTGATGTTCGTGTTGATCATTGTCGGGCTCGCGGTGCTCTATCGCTACGGCCCGAGCCGCCGCCCCCCGAAGTGGCGCTGGACCAGCGTCGGCAGCGTCTTTGCGGCGCTCGCGTGGCTCTTGGTTTCGTGGCTGTTCTCTTGGTATCTCGCCAATTTCGCGCACTACAATGCGACCTACGGCGCGCTCGGCGCGGTGGTCGGCTTGATGATGTGGTTGTGGCTGTCGATCACCGTGGTGCTGGTCGGCGCCGAGCTCAATTCCGAGACCGAGCATCAGACCGCGCGCGATTCGACCGTCGGGTCGGAAAAGCCGCTCGGCACCCGCGGCGCAGTCATGGCCGATACCGTGGGCGCGGCGGCCGGTTGACGGTGACTTTGCGGGCGCGCGTCTCCGAGGCACGCGGCCGCATGCATGCGCCCACATTTGTCGCTACCCTCGATCCGTGTTCTCCTTTGCAGAGCCTCGCCCGATCGCGCGCCTTCACCAAAGCAAATAGGGTAGATTAATATCGTTTCGTGACGGCCGGGACGCATTCGAGGGTGAGGGTAGGCATGACAAGGCATATCGCGGCGATCGCGGTGGCGTTGCTCGCCTGCGTCGCGGGCGTGCGGGCGCAGACCTATCCCTCGCGGCCGATCACGATCATCGTCCCATTCCCGCCCGGCGGCTCGACCGACGTGGTCGCGCGCATCATGGCCGAACGCATGCGACCCTTGCTCGGTCAGCCCGTTGTGATTGAAAACGTCGGCGGCGCCGGCGGCAGCATCGGCGTCGGCCGCGTCGCCCGCGCCGCCCCCGACGGCTATACGATCGACATCGGCCAATGGGACACCCATGTCGGCAGCATCATTTATCGTCTCACTTACGATTTGCAGAAGGATTTCGAACCGATCGGCCTGATGTCGATCAACCCGCAGCTGATGGTGGGCAAGAAGGCCCTGCCGGCCGACGACCTGAAGGGACTTGTCGCTTGGGCGAAGGCGAACCCCGGCAAGGCGACGTTCGTCAACCAGACCGCTGCGGCGCACATCACGGGAATTCTGTTTCAGCAATTGACCGGGAGGCAGGTGCAGCTCATTCCCTACCGCGGTGCAGGTCCGGCGATGCAGGATCTGATCTCCGGGCAGGTCGACGTCCTGGTCGCGCAAGCCGCCGCGGTGCTGCCGCAGGTGCGCGCCGGAACAATGAAAGCGCTCGCCAACCTCTCGCCGCGCCGCTCGCCGGCGGTGCCGGACATTGCGTCCTCCGACGAGAGCGGCGTAGCCGGGCTCTATGCTTCGGGATGGTTCGGATTTTTCGCGCCCAAGGGCACGCCCAAGGATGTGATCGCCACGCTCAACGGCGCGATGGTGCAAGTCCTGGCCGATCTGGCGGTGCGCGGACGTTTCGCCGAACTCGGTCTGGATGTCGCATCGCGCGAGCAACAGACTCCGGAGGGGCTCGCAGCTTTGCACCAGGCCGAAGTGGAGAAATGGTGGCCAATCATCAGGGCAGCGGGCATCAAGCCGGAATAGGGCAGGGATCTTCGCCGATCAGACGAGCAATGCGAGGCCGCAGGCGAGCAGCGCGCCGACCCAGATGAGGTCGAGGTTGATCCATCCTCGGCGCAGGAAACCGACGCCGATCCAATTGTAAACGGCCATCGAGATCACTGCGATCGCCGCGAGCATCGCGGCGGTATGAACGCCGATCGCGAGCAGCGCGAGCGAGGCTGCGCCGTCGGCCGTCAGGGTCGATGCCGGTGCCGCGCTTGCACACAGCGGCAGCAGCACCGGAACGAGCATCAAACCCGCGCCATGGGCGCTCGCCATGACGAATGACCACAACGCCAGCCCGATGAGGCCGGTTTGCATTCCGACGAGCGGACGCTGCCGATGTCCGTAAAGCGCGTGCCAGACGGCCCAGCCGATGAGCACCACACCGGCAATCCGACTGACAACAACCCGATCGACCACGAGGCCGAGCATAAGCACCGCCGCCAGCATCGCGGCGACCGCAGCCGCATGGCCGAGCGCGATCGGAACCAGTGAAAGCAGCACGACATTCTGGCTCTTCCGGTGCAAGCCGAGCGCGACCGCGAACAGCCAGCCCATGGCGGGATTGATGCCGTGATAGAAGCCGAGAGCGGCGAGCGCGAGCCAAGGCCACAGCTCGGGATGAGCCTCGGTCATCGCTGCTGACCTTCCGCTGCGAAGCGCGGCGGTCTTGCCGCGACAGCGCGCCCGCTAGTGCCGCGAACCCGAAGTTCGCACACATTATGCCGCAAGTGCGTTTGCGAACTTCGGGTTCAAAAGCGGCACTACGATCATAAAGTTCCTAGTGTCCCTTTGATTCCGAAGTTCGCATTCGAGTCTACCGCAAGGATGTGCGAACTTCGGAATCGGGACACTAGTTCACGGATAGCAGTAGGAATCCGACGAGCAGTCGCCACCCTGCAGCCGAACTTGGTGCGGCAACTGGCCCTTCGGCCAATCAATGAAGAATTTCGGATCGAAGGCGATGCCGCCGTTCGGATTGGCGTCGAGCTTCACCATCCAGCCGTCGAATCCGCCGTGGTAAAATTGCGGATCGATCGCGCCGTAGAGCGAATTGGTGAAATAGACACGCCGCCCGTCGCGGCTGACTTCCACCATCTGCGGGCCGCCGCCCAGCTTGCCGTTTTTGGCGGCGGGATGGCCGGCGCGCGCAACGATGCCACCGATCCGCACCTTGCCGGTGAGCTTGGGATTCAACGGATCGGAGACGTCGTACTGCTGCAGATCACCGGTGCCCCAACACGAGACATAGAGAAAGCGATCGTCCATCGAGAGATCGATATCGGTCACCAGCGGCGGGCAGGCCTTGAAGCTTTTGAGCACCGGCGGAAGACTTTCCGGATCCGCCGGCTCGGCCGGAATCGTGATGATCTTCTTGGCGGCCCATTTGCCGTCCTCGCGGAACCAGGTCCAAATGGAAGACGACAAATCCTTGAGGCTCACCACGCAGTTCACGAATCCATAGGCCTTGGTCGGATCGTGCGCGGGCCGGAGTTCAAAGACGAGCTGGTGCTCCTCGCCGAAGTCGATCGTTTGCAGGTGGCGGCGCCTGGTGAAATCCCAGAAATGCAGGCGCCGGCCGTATTTGCCGCCGAGCAGCACTTCGGGCACGAGGCCGTTCTCGAAGGTGTCGGGCGTGCCCCATTCGCTGGTGACCATGGTGTCGTAACCGAGGTGCCACCAGCCGTCATAGGAAAGCTGCTGCGGCCCGCGCTCGACCTCCCAGCGGCCGAGCGGTTCGAAACTTTCGTGGTCCATCACAAAGATGCCGCCGGGCGCCTTACCGTCCTTGTCGCCGAGCGCGACGACGTAGATGCCGCCCGGCCCGCAGTGAATCGTGTGCGGGCGCGTATAGCCGGTCTTCTCGGCAATCTCGGCGGGCTCGATCACCTTCACGACCTTGGGCCTGCGCGGATCAGGCTTGGTATCGAGGATGTATATGCGCGACGAGCGCAGTCCCGGCACGACCAAGTAGCGTCGCTCCACGTGCGGATGCGGCGCGTTCGGACATAGGCACGACGAGCATGCGTTCCAACCGAAGTGATGGAATTCGTCGCCCGCATTCGTCGCTGTCACGGTATTGACGATCTTCCCGTAGGAGGACGACGCGGAATCGAGGTCGACCACCGCGATCGCGTCCGGCGTTTTTCTGGCTGGATCGAACGCCGCCACATAGGCGAGGGTTTCGGCCGGCGCTTTGGCCGCCTGGCGCGGAGAAGGATAGAAGCTCGGATCGGGTTGCCATGTCGCCATTGTCGCCTCCCATTGCCGGTCAGTGATCTATTTGATGTGTCGTATCGACGCGCCGCGACGGTTCGCCAAAGCGCGGCGTGATCAAAGCTGCCGGCGAGCAGAGAATACCATGCATTGTTGCCGTTCGACCAATCGGCGGCGGCGACGGTGGGCGACACATGCTGGAGAACAAAGAGCCCGCGACGTAAAGCCGCGCTGCCACGCGGGCGCGTGCGGCTCGCCCGGTTCTCACCAGCGCTGAATATCGAAGAGCGCTATCGACTAGTTACGCCTGCCCCGCGGTTGAGGCCGCGCCGTTTCATTTCAAATGATGTGTCAGGGACTGATCCGCTTGCCAAGCGAAGCCGCATTCACTCCGGCTTGATGTTCGCGGCTTTTATGATCGGCCACCATTTCTCGATTTCAGACTTGTGAAACGCGGCCAATGCCTCGGGCGTCTGCTGCTCGCGTGGAACGATTTCGTGACCCAATCCGGCGAGGCGTGCGCGCACCGTCGGATCGGCAAGCGCATCGACCACCGCGGCATTGAGCTTGCCGACAACGTCCTTGGGGGTGCCTTTTGGCACCCACAGGCCATGCCAGAACAGCATGTGGAGCGGCGGACCTCCGACTTCATCGATGGTCGGAATTTGCGGCGCTGCCGGCCAGCGACTTCCGGTGAGAACGGCGTAGGCTCTGATCTTGCCGCCGCTCAGATGCGGCACGATGTTCGAGCCTTCCGCCGAGGCCAGGTCGATCTGCCCGGCGACCAAATCCTGCACGAATGCGGCGGCGCCGCGGTAAGGGACGAACTGGAAGCGAGCGCCGATCGTGTTTTGCAAATAGGTGCCCCAGACGCGCCCCGGTCCGCCGATGCCGACGCTGCCGAAGGAGGCATTCGGATTGGCCTTGAGCCACGCAGCGAGCTCGTTGAAGTTGTCGGCGGGCAGGCTGCCTCGTCCGATGAACACCTGTGGCGAGGTCGTCAGCAGCGCGATTGGCTCCAAATCCCGCAGCAGATCGAACGGCAGCGCATAGCTTGCGCCGCTGAACACGTGGCTATTCAGGTGGCCGATGCTGAGCGTGTAGCCGTCCGGCTCGGCATGCACCACGCGGGATATTCCGATCGTTCCGCCGGCGCCCGTAACGTTCTCCACGATGATGGGCTGGCCGAGCGAAAGCTTCATGCGTTCGCCAAGGAGGCGCGCAATCGTGTCGGGCGGCCCTCCCGCGGTGGTCGGCGCTATGATGGTGATCGGCCGCGACGGATAGCTCTCGGCCGCCATCGCTGCGCCACTGGTCACGATAATCGCGAGCGCGGCCGCGAAATGTTTGTTCGTTTCACCCGCTGGCATCATCCAATTTTACTTTTGGCTTCGCCATGTGCGGCGCCGGCCGATCGATTGCAAAATTCGTTCTCTGGAGACGGGCTCAATCCTACTCCTGTTGGGACGGCGGGTCACCACGCGTTATCGCAAACGGCTGCTTCCGAACGCCCTGGCCAACTGGTAGCATGATTGTCTTCGTGATGGCGCCGCAGGCTGCAAAGGCGCGACGAAGGAATTAGGGAGGAGATCATGCAAACCCGGTTCGTAGCCGTGATTGCCTTGGCGTGCGCCGCCGGCGCAGGCGCCGCAACTGCCGTATCGGCGGCGGATGTCCCGCCCCCGTGGGCCTACGGCTTTGCGTCTCCGCCGCCGCCCGGGGCCGGGCCGCCTGCGCCCAATCCGCCGCCGACGCTGGACAACGTCACGCTGCACAGCGTGCCCGGCTCGCAATTTTCGTTCACCCGCGCCCAGATCGCCAATCGCTACGGCCCGGCCGACTGGTTTCCCGAGGATCATCCCACGATGCCAGAGGTCGTCGCGAAGGGCCGACAGGCGGCGCAGCCGACGATCTGGGCCTGTGGGCTTTGTCACTATCCCAACGGCAAGGGCCGTCCGGAGAACGCCAACATCACGGGTCTGACGTACGAATATTTCGTGCAGCAGATGATGGATTTCCGCCACGACGCCCGCAAAACGTCCGATCCGCGAAAAGCCAACACCGGATTGATGAGCAGCTTCGCCAAATCGATGACGGACGACGAAATCAAGGAAGCCGCCAAGTACTTCACGGCGATCCGCGCAACGCCTTGGATCAAAGTGGTGGAGAGCGCGACGGTGCCGAAGACCAGAGTGCAGGGCGGGATGTTCCTCACCATCGACGGCGCCGAAGCCGGCACCGAGCCGATCGGCGATCGGATCATCGAGACGCCGGAGAAAACCCACGACACCGAGTTCCTGCGCAACCCGCGTTCGGGCTTCATCGCCTATGTGCCGCCGGGCAGCGTCAAGAAAGGCGAAGCTCTGGTGATGAACGGCACCACCGCGCGCGGAGGCAAGGTCACGGCGTGCACGGCCTGCCACGGAAGCGAACTGCGCGGCATGGGCCCGGTCCCGACGCTTGCCGGCCGCTCGCCGAGCTATGCCGCGCGGCAACTCTTCGACATGCAGCAGGGCCACCGCAATGGAGTGTGGACTCCGCTCATGAGCCCTGTCGTGCGCGACCTCGGCCCGGAGGATATCCTCTCGGCGGCCGCGTACCTCGCCTCGCTGCAGCCGTAGCAGCGACGTCAGAAGCATCGACTCATTGAGCATCGCCCGGCGCGGTGTGCTGCCGCGCCGGGCGATTCATTCTTTCGAGTATTGCGGCTGCATTTAACTGACGCCACGCGCGCGTGCTTTGCCTTCGGGAATGCAGTATTGTGCACGCGAGCCAGGGAACCTGCCGTTAATGAAAATCTTGGTGGTCGACGATCACGCCTTGATCCGCGAGGCACTGCGCGGGGTTCTCAAGAAGCTTAAGCGCGATGCGATGGTTTTGGATGCCTCGACTTGCCGCCAGGCGATGGAGAGCATCGCGAGTCATCCGGATATCAGGCTTGTTCTGCTTGACCTGACCCTGCCCGATCGCGACGGCTTCTCGATGCTAGCGGAACTGCGCGAACGTCATCCCGCCATGTCCGTCGTGGTTCTGTCCGGTGTCCAGGATCGCGCCAACGTCATGAAAGCGCTCGATCTCGGCGCAGTCGGTTTCATTCCCAAGTCGGCGTCGCACGAAGTCATGCGCAGCGCGCTTCAGCTGGTGTTTGCCGGCGGCGTGTACATCCCCCCGGAAATTCTGGCGCGCGAGCCGTTGACCAGCGCTGCGCGAGCACTGTCTCCCGGCGGCAGGATCATCGTCTCGCCGGCGGACGTCGGCTTGACCGATCGTCAGCTCGATGTGCTCGCGCTGATGATGCAAGGCAAGAACAACAAGGCGATCTGCCGGAGCCTCGATCTCGCCGAGCCCACGGTGAAAAATCATGTCACCGCAATTCTCAAGGCGCTCAAGGTCACCAATCGCACCGAAGCGGTGATTGCGGTCAACAAGTTGGGCTGGAAATTGCCGCCAACTCCGAAGCTGTGAGACGCAGCGACGGTCGCCGCTCATCGCCCGGACGAGTGGGTGCTGATGCCCGCTAGTGCGCGCGCGCAGCCTGCTGCTTTCGCAATACTTGGCTGACCATGGCACGCAGCGCCATCGGATCCACCGGTTTGTGCAACAGGTAGAAGCCGTTGGCGCCGGCCTCGTGCAGCGGCTCCGGATTGGTATCGCCGCTGACTAGGAAGGCGGGAATGTCCGCAGAAAGCGCCCGGCGCAGGCTTTCGATTACCTCGACCCCGGTCTTGCCGCCGGGCAAGTGATAATCCGAAACAATCAAGTCCGGTGGATGGTCGCGCTCGGGCAACCCGGCGAGCGCGGCGTCGTCGCTGGCAGCGGTGACCACGCGGCAGCCCCAGCTTCGAAACAGTCCGCCCATCCCCTCCAATACCAGAGGATCGTTATCGATCACCACGACCAGCTTGGAAAGATCGATCGGCGTGGGGGTCACCACCCGCGGCTCGGCAATTTCGCGTGGGGTGGCAACAAGGGGCACCGCGACCGCGAAGCAGGAGCCTTTGCCCAGCGTTGACCTCAGGCTGATGGGATGGTCGAGCAGCCGGGACAGCCGGTCGACAATGGCGAGGCCGAGGCCGAGGCCGCCGCGCCGATCGCGCTCCGGCTCGCCCAATCGGTAGAACTCGGCGAACACGTTGTGCTGTTGATCCGCCGGGATGCCGGCGCCGCTGTCCCAGACCTCGATGCCCACGCGATCGCCGCGCTTGCGACAGCCGACAACCACGCCGCCGCTATCGGTGTAGCGCACGGCGTTCGAGGTCAGATTGAAGACGATGCGCTCCAACAGGATAAAGTCGCTGCGCACCCAGGCGCTGCTCGGAACGACACGCAACGACAGACCTTTTTCCCGCGCGGCTCCCGCGAAGGTCGTCTCGACCCGCTTGAGCAATTGAGCAACGGGAAATTCGGTGAGGTCCGGCGTGAGCACGCCGGCATCGAGCTTGGAAATGTCCAACAGCGCATTGAACAGCTCGTTCATTGCGGAAAGTGCCGCATCGATGCGCGCAACAATCCGTTTGCGCTCGTCGGCGCGCATGCGACCGTGCAATTGCGCTACGAACAGGCCGAGCGCGTGCAACGGCTGGCGCAAATCATGGCTCGCCGCGGCGAGAAATCGCGACTTGGCGAGATTGGCAGCTTCGAGCTGGCGCGTGCGCTCTTCGACCTTGTGCTCCAGCGTGGCATACGACTCCTCGAGCCGTGCCGCCATGTTGTTGAACTGATCGCCCAGTGCCTCGAGCTCGTCCCCGGTCTTGATGGAAATACGCTGGCTGAGGTCGCCGCGGCCGATCTGCGCGGCGCCGTCATGCAGTGCGCGAATCGGCACGACCATGCGGCGGGCAAGGAACAGGCTCGCGAGCAGCGCGAGTGCCAGCGCAGCGAGAAGCAAAATTCCCGAGCGGGTAATCGAAGCATAAAGCGGGGCATAAGCCTCATCGATCGGCAAATCGACGAACAGCAGCCAATTGAGTGGCGTGACCGCCGCGTGCGCGCTCAAGACCGGTTTGCCCTGGCGGTCGACCGCGGTGATTGTCTCCTCGTCCTCCGCGGCATCGGATGATTGCGCCGCCCGCACCTGCGGCAGGCGTGACATGTCGGTATTGCGCAGCACCAGGCTGATGTCGGGATCCGCGATCAGGCGGCCCGTCGCATCGATGACGTAGGCACGCCCATGCTCGCCGACTTTGATCTGCGATACGACGTCCCAAATGAACTTGAGATTCACCTGTCCGACGAGCACGCCGTGCTCGGGTCTGTCGCCGACGATGGCGAGCGTCATGTACGGCTCCGACCCGTCGACGAAATAGACCGGCCCGTAATAGACCTTGTTCGCTATCGCCTCGGTGAAAACCGGATCGCCGGAATAGTCGATATTGCTCTCGATCGCATCCATCGCCTGGCGCGAGAGGCGGTATCGCTCGCGCCCCGTCGCATCGAGCTGAGAGACCTCGGTTATCGCCGGGGCTTGGCGCAGCAGGCGCACCGCATCCAGGCGCCATTCCTCGAACGTGCTCGTGCTCCAAGGCAACGGAGTGACCCCCGCCATCTGGCGTTCTATTTCCTTTACGAATTGGCTGATCTTGGACGCGGCGGATTCGGCTTGCGCGCCTTGAATGCGGACAAGCAGGTCCTTTTGCTCCTGATAGGAAAACCAGACGTCGAAGACGCCGCCGGCCGCCAAGGCCAGACAGACGACGCCGACAAACATGGCGGCATATTTGCGAAATAGATGTCCGCGCAGGGCGCGCGCAGAAGTTGCACCCGCGCCGGTTCCGGATTTATCAGCAACCGAATTCATTCACACCCTGTAGCCGCCAGGGGCCGCCTCCCGCATCGAACGGGCCGACAATATCATGGTGGCTGCGCCCGCAGCCGGGGGAAATCTCCGTCGGCTCGCCTTTTTTGCTCAGCACTAACGCGGCAAAGTGCGGCAGATGCTTCTCGGACGGTCGTCTATATGATTAACCACCGGGGAACTCTTGCCAACATCGCGCGCCGCAGGAACCAAAGCGAATGCGGTGGATTTGACGAGCGCCAAGGGGAATGCCGGATGGCAATTAACCTTGAACGACGCAAAGTCGTTGCCCTTCTCGGCGGCGCGTTGGCCGGCCTGCCGCTCCCGGTTCTTGCGCAACAGGCAGCTCGTACGCGCACGGTCGGAGCGCTGATGGGGCTCGCCGATGACGCAGAGACGAGGCTCCGCTCCAAGGCTTTCGAGCAAGGTCTCGAACGGGAGGGCTGGTCGGTCGGCCAGGACCTGCGCATCGAGTACCGCTATGCCGAGGGCGACCCCGCGCGCATGCAGGCGCTTGCCAAAGAGTTGGTCGAGCTCAAACCGGATTGCATTCTCGGCCAGAGCACCCCGGTCACCACAGCGCTGATGCGGGCCACGCGGACCATTCCTGTCGTGTTCGTGGCCGTGTCCGATCCAATCGGTAGCGGCTTCGTCGCGAGCATGCCGCGGCCCGGCGGCAACATCACCGGATTCACGATGCTTCAGGCAACCATCACAGGCAAACACATATCAATACTCAGAGAGATGGTGCCACAGCTGGTCCGCGTGGGCATTTTGTACAACCCGGATGCTGGCGGAGGAAAGTTCTTTCTGCGCCCCTTCACTGATTCTAACGCAGAGCTAAAGGTCAAATCTGTAATTGCTCAAGTCCACAATCCGGCCGAGATTGAAAGCACAATCGCCAGACTTGGCCGTGAGCCTGGCAGCGGCCTCGTTGTCATGCCGGATAATTTCACGACCGTGCATCGTGAGCTGATTATCTCCCTTGCGGCACAATTCCGTATTCCGGCAATTTATCCGTACCGGTATTTCGCGGACGCCGGCGGACTATTGTCTTATGGGATCGATGCGGTCGATCCGTTCCGACGCGCTTCGGAGTACGTGAGCCGAATCCTACGCGGCGCCAAGCCCGCGGATCTTCCGGTCCAAGCGCCAACGAAATTCGAGCTGGTGATCAATCTCAAGACCGCCAAGGCGCTCGGACTGGTGATTCCGAAGATTCTGTTGGCTGGCGCGGACGCGGTGATCGAATAAGGGGTGCGATCGGTCCCTGCTGATCGAGGCAGGTCGCGATCAGGCGTGTGTGGCCGCCTCAGCACTCTCCTCCCGAACCCCGGTCGATGTGGATGTCAAGCGACCGGGACGCAGCCGGCTGAGCGAGCCCGTCTCGTTGATCGCCGCAACTCCGATCAAGATCGCGATCAGACCGACGCCCATCGTCCAGGTGAGCGACTCACCAAGCACCGAGCAGCCGATCAGCACGCCGACAGCCGGCTTGAGATAGCCCACGCTGGCAACGCCCATGCTGCCGAGGGTACGGATCAGGCGAAAGTACAGCACGAAGCCGAGTGCGGTGGCCACGATGGCATTGACCAGCAGAGCGGTGAGCGAAGCCACAGACGGCGCGGAACTCAGCGGCGCTTCGAGCAAAAAGGAGAGCGGCACGAGTACGATCGCTGCGGCGGTCAGCATTCCTGCCGCCGTGATCTCCGGCGCCACTGCGGCGAATCGACGGCCATAGATGGCGCTGACGGCGGTCGAGAAGGTCGCCACAATAATCGCGGCTTGTCCTACCGTTTCTCGGCCAAGCCCACCCAGCGCACTTGCCCCCGCAATCAGCACAACACCGGCCAATCCCATTGTCACGCCGGTCAGGCGCCCGACCGTCAGCGGCTCGTGCCGTGTCCACAGCAAACTGATAAAGCATACGAACACCGGCGTGGTCGAGTTCAGGATGGCAGTGAGCGCGCTATCGACAGATTGCTGCCCGAACGCAATCAGCGTGTAGGGGATTGCGCAGGTGATGCAACCTTGCACGAATATCGGGCCGAGGAAATCGCGCCGTGCTGGCATCGTACGGCGTCTGAAAAACACCACGACCCAAAGCAACGCCGCCGCCAATACAAGGCGCGTCGCGGTCAGGGTCACCGGCGAGATGGTGGCAAGCGCGATCTTGTTGAGCGCGTAGGGAATTCCCCACAGCAGCCCAAGCACCGCAAGCAGGCCTATTTCGAACGAACGCGCCATCTGCGTAACCCCGCGCACCGGTGGCGTTTCTTCCAACCCTACCGCTGCAGCACGCAGGCGTCGACCAATGCCGCGCGAAACGCCTCTGCGTTCACCGGCTTGTGCAATAGCCGGTAGCCACCCGTGCTCGCGTCCTTCGAAGGAGAGCTGGCATCGCCGGTAATGAGGAGCGCTGGAATTTCAAAGGCGCGGCGCAGTCTCCTAACGGCGTCGATGCCAGTGGCGCCTTTTGAGAGGTGATAGTCGCACACGATCAGGTCGGGGCGGCGGCCCCCTTCGCTCGCGGCGAGACGCGTAACCGCATCGTCGTAGGATTCGGCGGTGATGACTTGGCAGCCCCACGAGCGCAGCAGCATGCCCGTCGCTTCGCGCACCAACGGATCGTCATCGATGACGACGATAAGTTTGCCCGCGGATGCAGTGCGGCTTGCTTTCATGCCGGAGTCCAAAAAATTTGTGCCCGATATATCAATGCGCACGCGCGTGAAATAAACCCGACCGGAAGTGTGGGCCGGGAGCTTCTTTTGCCCCAATACTTGGAGCATCTCCGTACTAATACTTACGGCCGATCACCCCAGGACCTTAGTCTGCTTGTATTCGCACGGTATCTTTTTACGCTGTTGGCGCGGTTGGGACTAAAGACTCATCCCCAAAGAGGAGAACTCCAGATGGCTGATATTGGCAGCGCGCTGCGGCCCATTCGCCGCGGCGACAAGGTGAACTATGACATGGCGACTCGCAACCAGGGCAGGGTGCAGCTGGGAGAGAGTGCCCCGGTGTTCGCGCCCCGGTCGGTTCGCTCCGGCGATAAGGTCGAGCGTGACGCCGCGACCCGCAATCCAGGCAGAGTGCAGCTGGGCGAGTCCGCGCCGGTGTTCAGCCGTTAATACGCCGCATTTGCTGCCTGCCCGCCCATGGGGATGCCGGGCGCTCCCCATGGGCGACTATTTGTTGTTTAATCGGCGGCCTATACCTGGAACAGGAAGCCTCGACGATGGCTGCAGAGCCGGCCGATAGCCCGCTGGTCGAATTCTTTCAGTTGGTGGCGAATCAGCGCCCGCCGCGCCGGGCGGACCGCGCGGTCGGCGGGGTCATTCCGGCGCGCGCGTTGCGCTACTGCGAAGCCATCACCAGCGCCTCGGCGTTCGGCTGGTACGTGTTCCTGCCCCTGAGCTTCAAGGTGGTCTGGGACGGCCATGAAATGCTCTGGACCTACGAGGGCGTGGACGAGTGGCTGCCGCTCACTCGCGACGCGGTGCAATACCCGCATTTCAGCCAGCAATTCGACCAGATCGCGCCGGCAAACGTGCGCGGATTCTCGCCAACCTTCCTCGCGCCCTCGATCCAACCGGGCGGCTTACAGGTCTGGACCGGCTGCATCGCCAAGACTGCGCCGGGCTGGAGCCTGCTGGTGCGCGGCGTGGCAAATCTTTCCTCGAGCGCGTCCTATTCGATGTTCGAAGGCATCGTCGAGACCGACGTCTGGTTCGGTCCCTTGTTCAACAATGTGCGGATCATCAAGACAGACGTGCCGATCGAATTTCGCAGCGACGTCCCGTTCCTGCAGGTGCAGCCGGTGCGCAAGGAGGTTTATCGGGACAACTTTCTGCAGAATTTCAGGGTGAAAGACTTGACGCAGCTATCGCCGGAAAATTGGGAGGCGTTCCATCGCACGGTGGTCACTCCCAACGTGGATCCGGAGCGAAAGAAAGGCCAATACGCGGTTGCCGCCCGCAAGCGCGCCCACCACACCGCGCCGTTTTAACCCGCGCAAGAACATTGGACGCCTGCCACGCCTTCGGCTAAAGCGTTCTACTACTTCCCGTTTTTCGCGTTCCGGTACTTTTGCACGATATCTTACGGTACTAAAGAATCATCGAAGGGTCAGTCCATCGGTACGCCTGGACGATTTTTGTCGTGTCGGGTCTGTGACCTATTAGGTTTGTGCAACTGGACCTCACCATGGAACAGCCTTCCAGGCCGGACGCCGCCTATATCGGCGACATGTCGATGCAACTCGCAGAAATGGCGCGGGCACAGGGCTTCAAGCTGCTCGCCTATCTCCTTGAGATGGCGACGGTGGAAGCCAATTCAGCGACGCAGATCGGTCAGCAGGTGAAGCACTGATCAGTCGCCGAAGTCGCGTGTCATGTCGTCGAGTACCGCGTATCCGCTGAGCGGCCCGATAGAATCCCTGGGCCTCGCGGCCTCTTTTGGCCGCGACGCCGAGATTTACGAAGAAAATCACCCTGCCGAATTTCTCTACAAGGTCGTCGACGGCACGGTGCGCACCTACAAGGCATTGAGCGACGGCCGCCGCCAGATCGGCGCCTTCTACATGGCTGGCGATTTCTTCGGATTGGAGGACGAGGTGCGCGCGTTTTCCGCCGAGGCGGTTACCGACGCCCACCTGGTTGCAATCAAGCCCCCTCGTCGCGCTCGCTGCCGAGGAGAACGACGTCGCGCGGCAGCTTTGGGTCCTCACCAGCCGCGAACTCGAGCGCACGCGCAACCACATCATGCTGATGGTGGAGAGCGCCGAGCAACGCGTTGCAGCCTTTCTCATCGAGATGGCTGATCGCCTCGGTCGCGGGAACGGCATCGATCTGCCGATGGGACGCCAGGATATTGCGGACTATCTCGGGCTCACGATCGAGACAGTGTCGCGCACGTTCACGCAGCTGGAGAAAATGGCGCTGATCGCGCTGCCTACGTCGCGGCGCGTCGTGCTGCGCAACCGGCCGGCGCTGCGACAGCTCGCTGCCGCCGTGGAACTCGCCTGCCAATAACGCGGCTTGTGTAAGCCTCACGCCGGGCGCGCCACGAAGGTCATGCGCGCCTGGTTGTGTCCGATATTCGCCGCGGCTCGCTTTGCTGCAAACCCCGTAGCGGCGAGCTTTGCGACCATCGCGCTCTCCTCGTAACGAGTGAGGCCGAATTTCGAGCGCAGCCGCCAGTAATCCGAGGCAAGCGTGCGCACGAGCCCAGCGAGCGCGGCCCCGAGAAAGCCGTTCGCCGCGGCAAATCGCAAAAGTGCCAGCGCATCGGTGACCGCAGAGACGTGCGGCGGAATCACGTCGCCGATGAGGACGATGCCCTGCGGCGCGGACAAGCGGCGGAACATGACCAGCAGCGCGTCGAGTTCCTGAGGCGTAAGATATTGCGCTACCGAATGCATCACCACGACGTCAAGCGAGCCTGCCGGCTGTGCCGCCACTTCGTCGGGCGAGAGCACCGCGATGTTTCTACGGTCCGCGAAACGGACGGCAAGTGCGTCGCGCAGGCTGGGCGCCGCCTCGCACAGGATGAGCTCGCGCGCGCGGGCGGCGATCAGCTCGGCGTGAAGGGCCTCGCCGCATCCGTAGTCGAGCACGCGCGCTCCCGCAGGAACGCAGGCGAGCACGTCCTGCGCGATGGCGCGGTAATGCACGTCCTTGTGGCGCGCATTGACGTAGATCGAATGATTGGAATCCCAGAAGGCGATCCACTCGCCCATCGGCGGGTTACGTCCTTGCACGCGGTCGTACAGCCAAGCGCGACAGTGCGCTTTCCCCATGTCTGCCGCAAGCGTGAGTGCCTCACCTTCTGTCGGCCCCGCGAAAGCGGGGACCCATGCTCCGTGTCCTCTCGATGGCACACGGGAGTATGGATCCCGGCTCTCGCTGCGCTCGGCCGGGACGACAGTAGATAGTGCTATCGCCCGTTATGCCGGCGCATCATCTGCGTGAAACGCTCGAACAAATAGTGGCTGTCGCGCGGGCCGGGGGAGGCTTCCGGATGGTACTGCACCGAGAACACCGGCTTATCCTTGAGCGCGAGGCCGCAATTGGAACCGTCGAACAGCGACACGTGCGTTTCGGTTACATTCGCAGGCAAGGTCGCGCGGTCGACCGCGAAGCCGTGATTCATGGAGGTGATCTCGACCTTGCCGGTCGCGAGATCTTTGACCGGATGGTTGGCGCCGTGGTGGCCCTGGTGCATCTTGACGGTCTTGGCGCCGACCGCGATGCCGAGCATCTGATGGCCGAGGCAGATGCCGAAGGTCGGGATGCCTCTGGCGATGATGTCGCGGATCACGGGCACCGCGTATTCTCCCGTCGCCGCAGGATCGCCGGGACCATTGGATAAAAACACCCCATCCGGCTTGAGCGCGGCAATGTCTTCCGCCGAGGTCGTCGCCGGAACCACGGTAACCGTGCAGCCTTTACCCGCAAGCTGGCGCAGGATGTTGCGCTTGATGCCGTAATCGACGGCAACCACGTGGAATTCCGGGTGATCGAGCTGCCCGTAGCCCTCGCCCCATTGCCACGGCGTCTCGTCCCAGGTGAAGCGCTGTGTGCAGCTTACCATCGGCACCAGATCCATGCCGACCAGCCCCGGCCATTCGCGTGCCTCACGCTTGAGCGCGTTGAGGTCGAAGCCGCCCGACGGCTCGTGCGCGATCACCGCATTCGGCATGCCGTGCGTGCGAATGAAGCTCGTGAGCGCGCGCGTGTCGATGCCGGCAAGTCCGATCACGCCGCGCGCCTTGAGCCATTGGTCGAGGTGACGCGTCGCGCGGTAATTGGAAGGCGCGGTAATCGCGGTGTGCAGCACGACGCCGCGCGCGCCCGGCGTTGCCGCCATGTTGACCGTTTCGATGTCGTCCTCGTTGGTGCCGACGTTGCCGATATGGGGAAAGGTGAAGGTGATGATCTGCCCGGCATATGATGGATCGGTGAGAATCTCCTGGTAGCCGGTCATCGCCGTGTTAAAGCACACCTCGCCTACCGCGTGGCCGGTCGCGCCCAGGCCAAAGCCTTCGAGCACGGTTCCGTCGGCGAGCACGAGAACCGCGGTGGTCTTCGGCTCGGTCCAGCCGTGTTTCGGCTCGGTGTCGGCCGGTTGTGTCTTATTCATCAAAAGCCTAAATCTCGGACGCGCAGTGCCGTCGGCCCATTCGGCTCCGACTCATCTTGTCTGCGCGCAAATTTGCGAAAGGCCATAGCCGTGCTGCGCGACGAGATCAACACCGCCCTGAAAGATGCGATGAAAGCGCGCGACGAGCGGCGCGTCTCGACGCTGCGACTCATCAACGCGGCGATCAAGAACGCCGATCTCGAGGCGCAGGGCCGCGGCAAGACGGTGCTCGCCGACGAGGAGCTCGCGGGCCTGCTGCAGAAGCTGATCAAGCAGCGTCAGGAATCAGTCGAGATCTACGACCGGGCCGGGCGCACGGAACTCGCCGATCGTGAGCGTGGCGAGATCGAGGTCATCCGCGCTTATCTGCCCAAGCAGATGTCGGAGGCCGAAGCGCAAGCGGCGATTGCCGCGGTGATCAAAGAGACCGGCGCGGCGGGCATGAAGGACATGGGAAAGGTCATGGCGGCGCTCAAGCAGGCTCACGCCGGCAAGATGGATTTTGCCAAGGCGAGCGCGACGGTGAAGACATGGTTGAGCGGGTGATTGGTTATGGCGCCCGCGCTGCACCACCCATCTGTCGTCCCGGCCGAGCGAGCGCAGCGAGCGAGAGCCGGGACCCAGTAC
>Ga0306925_10000088_pt1 | contig 48622 bp, 44 predicted proteins | sample flu12Cox44000176_FD_203755 | JGI IMG/M metagenome (GOLD analysis project Ga0306925, IMG submission 203755) | Lab enrichment of tropical soil microbial communities from Luquillo Experimental Forest, Puerto Rico - flux8day.12C.oxic.44.000.176 (v2)... | ecosystem: Environmental > Terrestrial >... | reverse complement strand
CAGACATTTCTTCGGGCGCTTGGCATCGAGATTACCTTCAGTCGTGAAGGCCGAGCCGGAAGCAGGTTAATCAAGTTGCGCAAGTCTTCCGGAAATACCGTCAGCACCGTCAGCAGCGTCCGCGCCGGGCCGGACGGTTCAGAACAACATTCCTCGGGTTGGGCAAGCGCCGCTTGTGACGACAGCCGTCGGCTTGGTCCGCGCCCAACCCTGCGGGTGCCCAGTACGGCCGCAGACGGTGCTGACGGTGCTGACGCATCGGTCGCCTTTCCTCTCGAGAAACCGGGATGGCGGCTATTGGAGTGAGTGTTACTGGTGATGGAGCATCGGATTGGATTCAATCGCTCGTTCTATCCCTGCCGATATTCGTGCCCCGGCTCGATTTGCCGGGCCGTCATCAACCCGTTAGAGCGATATCTGTCTCCAAATTCGTCGATCGAATCGGCAGCAGGCCACGCGGAGTAATTCTGGCAAGGAAATCGGTGGCGCAATCGATCCCAAGTAGTCAGCCCAGCGTCGTGAGCTTCGAAATATCGAGGCGCTTTCGCGGGATATCAGCGGCCAGGAGGTATCGAAAATGAATCCCTGATAGCCTCCCACTTCCGCAACGAGTCGAGCGAAATCGTAATTTCTTCTCCACCGCTGATTTTGACCAAGCCTACATCCAAATCACGTCGCGGCGTACCTGTTCCCCAAACGGACAGTTGTGGCTCGCCTTCCAGCTTGGCCGTATGAAAATGAATAAAGGCCGAGCAGGGGGTGGGGCCATAACCACCTAGAGCGCGGCAACCGTCGCCACCTCGATCAGGAAAGATTCCTGCACAAGGCGGTCCACAATCAGGAGCGTGTTCGGCGGATAGCTGCCGCCGGGAAACATGCGCGGGAATTCGCGCCGTCGAAACGCCATGAACTGCGCGACGTCCTGTGAGTGCACCAGATAGGTCGTGAACTCGACGACATTGGCAAAGCTTGCACCCTGCGACCTGAGCGCGGCGTCGATGTTGGCAAACACTGCGCGGCACTGTTCGTCGAAATCGTCGGCGCCGGTGGGCTTGCCATGGCGGTCGGTCGCCACCTGCCCAGCAATGAACAGGAACTCCGAGGCCTTGACGCGAGTGATTTGCGAGTACTGACCGAGCGGCTTGCCCATGGTGTCGGGATTGGCAATCGTGATCTCGGGCGCGGTCTTGGACATGGGTTTCACCCTGTAGCCCGGCGCGGTTGAGAGCCATAGGGCGGATGAGCGCCAGCTTCGTCCGCCGAGCCACCCGGGTTGTGGGCGCGAGCTGCGCCTCACCCGGCCTGCCTGCCACTGCCTCAGTAGCTCACCCAGAGCGCGGCGGTGTCAAGCGGCTTCCGCGCCGGCTGCGCAAGCGGGGCTGCGCTCCGCCTGATCGGGCGCGCGCAGGGCCAGTCGCGGTCACAAATCCCGGCATTATTTCAGTCCGGTGCTGACCGTGGGATCGTGGAAGATACACACTTGCAGGACGGTCCTGCTGCTCCGAGCTGAGATCTGGTAAGGAATTTATCCACTTTGGTGGCGCGCCCACGCGGAACGCGCGTGGGAAAGCGCAAAACGGAGAAAAGCCGGCTGCTCTTCTTCAGGCGCGACACTACCATGCGTGGGTGCCGGTGCGGCGAGCTTGCCCGGGGAGCGCAGGAGTGATAGCGCGCGGGCCTTCGCCCAAGGAAAACACAAGAACAATACGACAATGCTGTGGCCCGCCTCCGTCCGATCCGGCGTGGAATCTCCGTTCGCCTGGCTGCGACTGGCTGCGGCGCTCGCGCTCGCAACAGTGGGCACCGTGGGCATGTGGTCGGTGCCGGTGGTGCTGCCGGTGGTGCAGGCCGACTTCGGCGTGGCCCGCGCCGACGCGTCGCTGCCGTTCACGGGCGCCATGCTCGGATTTGCGCCCGGCGGCCTGCTGATGGGACGCCTTGCCGACCGCTTCGGCGTCGCGGCGCCGGTCGCCGCCGGCGCGCTCGCGCTTGCCGCCGGCTATGCCGGGGCGGGCCTGGCCCCGAACCTCACCCAGTTTGCGGTCATGCACGTGCTGATCGGGCTTGGCGCGTCGGCAACCTTCGGGCCGATCATGGCGGACACCTCACGCTGGTTCACGCGCCGGCGTGGTATTGCGGTGGCGCTGGCCGCCTGCGGCACCTATCTCGGCGGCGCCATCTGGCCCCCGGTGCTGCGGCATTTCATTGCGGGTGCCGGCTGGCGGGCAACGCTGATCGCCACCGGCGCGGTCTGCGCGCTGGCCACGCTTCCGCTCCTCCTGATATTGCTGCCGCGGCCGCCGATCGTGGAGCCTTCCGCCTGGGATGGCGTCGCCGCGGCGAGATCGAAGCTTGGCCTGTCGCCCAATGCGCTCATGGCCCTGCTCTGCATTGCCGGCTTTGCGTGCTGCGTCGCGATGGCGATGCCGCAGGTGCATATCGTGGCCTATTGCGGCGACCTCGGCTATGGCGTCGCGCGCGGCGCCGAGATGCTCTCGCTGATGCTGGGCTTCGGGCTGGTCAGTCGGGTCGGCTCGGGCCTGGTGGCGGACCGCATCGGAGGCGCTGCGACCTTGCTGCTCGGCTCCGCGCTCCAAGGCGTTGCGCTCTTTCTCTATCTCTGGTTCGACGGCCTTACCTCGCTCTATCTGATCTCGGCGCTGTTCGGCCTGTTTCAGGGCGGGATCGTGCCGATGTATGCGGTGATGGTGCGCGAGTATTTTCCCGCACGCGAGGCCGGCACGCGGCTCGGCATCGTGCTGATGGCCACCTTGTTCGGCATGGCACTCGGCGGCTGGATGTCAGGGGCGATCTTCGACCTCACCGGCTCCTACCGCGCCGCGTTTCTCAACGGCCTGATTTGGAACCTGCTCAACATGCTGATCGTCGGCTGGCTGGTTACGCGCCCCGGCGGGCGGCTTGCCGCGAGCGCCGCTCGCTGATCGCAACGCGCGCGAAGGCTGTTATGATGCGCGCCGCCGCCTTGACCGATCCGGATAGGCTGCCGGCGACCTTGGAGCGACCGCCGATGCGGCGGTGGTAGTCGACCGGGATCTCCAGAATGCGCAGGCCCGCCACCGCGGCGCGCATCTGCATCTCGATGTTCCAGCCGTACGTCATCTCGCGCATCCCGAGACCGATCAGTGCCTCGCGGCGGATGGCACGAAACGCGCACATGTCGGTATAGCGCACGCCGTAGATGAGCCAGATGGCGAGGCCGGAGAGCGCGCCGGCGGCGAGCTGATGCCAGGCCATGCTGCCTGACTCGCGGCGTCCGCGCGTGCGCGATCCAATGACGAAGTCCTGCCTGCCGGCGCGGATTGGTGCTATCAGCCGCTCCAGCGCGAGCGGATCGTCGGCGCCGTCGCCGTCCATGAACACCACGATGGCGCATCCCTCGGCCGCGCGCGCAGCCGCGAGGCAGGCGCGGCCATAGCCTACGCCTGCAGCGATCACATCGGCGCCGGCAGCGCGGGCCCGCGCAGCCGTGGCGTCGGAGCTGCCGCCGTCCGCCACGATGACCCGGCTCACCAGATCGCGCGGGATGCGCCGCACCACCTCGCCGATCGAGACCTCCTCGTCGAGGGTGGGGATGACGACCGCAATGCCCGCGTTACCGGCGGCGCGCGCAGCAACCTTGTCCATGAATCCTTTGCCCTGGCTGTTAGCTTTTCATCGCCCTTACCAACTAATTTAATTAGCACAGGCTGCACGTAAGAAGATCGGAATGTCATAGAGGTAAATTCGACTTGTAACAAAGACGCGGGTCGAGATGGATGTCCTGAGACTGTGACCGTCACTCGCGAGGTTGAACTCGCCCGTTCATTTTTTTGCGCAGCCGTCTCGCCCTGCTCTCGGCGCGTTGCTTCGCTTTCTTCCGCGCCCACGCGAGGCATCTGCATCCAGTAGGCTTGATGAAAGCTTCAACATAATTGCGACCGTAGTGATACGTGATCTCGTCGCCGGGCTTGATTTTCCTGATTGCCCGAATCTTGATCACATGCCTGACGAAATAGACTTCGGCGTTCGGCCGGCATGAATGATTGATGTAGCGCGCGGTATTGCGGCGTGTTGCCCCGTCAATGGTCCAGCGAGCGTTGATCTCGAACAGGTAGCGCGTATCGAGATCGTCGGCCGTCTCAGTCAAGATCTTCCTGCCGCTGTAGCGCACGATGAACTGCCCTTTCCGGATCGGCACGCGCGCGAACAGCCCAAGGCCAGTCCGCGATCGCCCGATTCTCAGGTGGCGTGATGGAGAAAGTTTCGCGGGCATATAGCGATGAGTCGGGCCGGAAACGCTCTGGAGGAGGTGAGGGTTCTGCTGCGCGTGCGATTTCGGGGTTGATGGAGCAGCCGTTTTGCGGCTCACTCACCGACTATGCAAAACTACGACGTCATCGTGATCGGTGCGGGTCACAACGGGCTTACCTGCGCCGCCTATCTCGGCATGGCAGGTTTCAAGGTCAAGGTCCTGGAGCGACGAGCGATCGTCGGCGGGGCTGCGGTCACCGAGGAATTCTGCCCTGGGTTCCGCAACTCCATTGCGGCATATACGGTCAGCTTGTTGAATCCCAAGGTCATCGCTGATCTTCGCCTCGCGGAGCACGGGCTCAAGATCGTAGAGCGCCGCGCGCAAAATTTCGTTCCTGCGTTGGATGGCCGATATCTCCTTGCCGCGGAAGGTTGCATAGGACGAAACGTCGCCGCGTTCAGCAGCTCTGACGGCGAGCGGTATGAGGCGTTCAATCGGGAGCTCGACACCGCCGCCGATCTCCTGCGTGAGCTCATCCTGCGGGCGCCGCCAAACTTGACCCGCGGCGTCAGCCTCGAATCCATTCGGGAACTAATGAAAGCAGCTCGCTTCGGCAACAGGATTCGCCGACTTTCCACGCAATCCATGAGCGCGATCCTCGATTTGTTCACTAAATCCGCTGGGGACTATCTTGACGCCTGGTTTGAGGGCGAGCTGGTCAAGGCGCTGTTCGGTTTTGATGCCATCGTCGGCAACTATGCAAGTCCTTATACGCCTGGGACCGCCTACGTCCTGCTGCACCATGCCTTTGGTGAGGTCAACGGAAAGAAGCGGATGTGGGGACACGCGGTCGGCGGTATGGGAGCGATCACGCAGGCCATGGCACGCGCGGCCATAGGCTGCGGCGTGGAGATCGAGACGAATGCGCCGGTACGCGAAATTCTCATCGACAAGGGACGAGCGGCCGGCGTTGTGCTCGCGAGCGGTCGCGTTATCCGCGGCACCGCGGTTGCCGCCAATGTTGATCCGAAGCGTCTCTATACCGTTCTCGTCCCGGCGGAGGCGCTTGATGCGTCGTTTGTTCGCCGGATGCGGGCGTGGCGCTGCGGCTCCGGTACCTTCCGCATGAATGTCGCCCTCTCGCAGCTCCCAAGCTTTGCCGCACGCCCCGGCCGCGAAACGCAGGATCATCACACGGCGGGAATCATCCTTGCGCCGAGCCTTGCCTACATGGATCGCGCCTATTGCGACGCGCGTATGATCGGATGGAGCCGCTCTCCGATCATCGAGATGGTTATCCCCTCGACGCTCGACGACACGCTGGCGCCGCCGGGGGCGCACGTCGCAAGCCTGTTTTGCCAGCATGCGGCTCCCGAACTGCCTGGCGGAGGCTCCTGGAACGACCATCGCGAGCAGCTGGCCGATCTGATGATCGAAACGGTCGAGGGCTATGCCCCAGGATTTAAGGATAGCATCGTGGGACGCCAGGCCTTGACCCCGCTCGATCTCGAGCAGGTGTTCGGACTTACTGGCGGCGATATTTTCCACGGCGCCTTGACGCTCGACCAGCTGTTCTGGGCGCGGCCGGCGCTCGGCTATGCCGATTATCGATCCCCGCTGAAGGGACTTTATCACTGTGGATCGGGCGCGCACCCCGGTGGCGGGGTAACGGGAGCGCCCGGTCACAATGCAGCGCGCGCCATCATCGCAGATCGCCGCCGGTTGCGCCGGGCACACTGATTTAGCCGCTATGAGCCGGTGAAACGCGCAAGTAGGTGAACGACAGATGGAGCAAGCAGGTCCCGGCGCAGACAGCATCACGGCGCGTTGGGGAAAGTTCGTAGCCGCTTCGCATTGGCCCGACATTCCCGCCGCCGTTTGGCATGAAGCGAAGCGCTCGATCCTGAATGCGCTGGGCTGCTCCTTTGGCGCAGCAAGTCATCCCGACCTTGATGCATTGATAAAGCTTCTCGGCACCCTTTCCGGCCCGGCGCAGGCCGCGGTGTTCGGTCGCGCTGAGCGACTTGACGTCCTTAATGCGGCGTTCGTCAATGCGGTCGCCGTCAACCTGCTCGATTTCGACGACACTCATCTTGCTACGGTGATCCATCCGAGCGCTCCCGTCGCGCCGCCGCTCTTTTCGCTTGCCGAGCAGCGCGGTCTGTCAGGCGCGCAGCTCCTCCATGCGTTCGTGCTCGGTGTGGAGATCGAATGCCGCCTCGGCAATTCCGTCTCCCCCGATCATTATGCGCGCGGTTGGCACATCACGGCGACCTGCGGCGTGTTCGGGGCCGCCGCGGCGAGCGCCCGCCTCATCGGTCTCGACGCTGCGGCCACCGCGCACGGCATTGGGATTGCGGCCAGCCAATCCGCGGGAATTGCCGAAAATCTCGCAACCACTGCCAAGAATGCCGGCATCGGCAACTGCGCGCGCAACGGTCTCCTGGCGGCCCTGCTTGCAGAGCTCGGCTGCGCCGCAGCCCCGCGCGCGATCGAGGGGCCTCAGGGCTGGGCGCATGCGACGGGCGATGAGCTCAGGAGGGATGCGCTTCTCTCCGATTTGGGCGAGAGCTGGGAAATCACCAAGAATGCCTACAAGCCCTATCCGTGCGGCATCGTCCTCCACGCGGTGCTCGATGCCTGCTTCGAGCTGCGCCGCAAATATGCGCTTGTCGCCGCGGATATTGCTGCCGTCACGGTGTCGGGACACCCGCTCCTGCTGGCGCGCGCGGACCGCAAGGTGGCCAATGAGCGCGACGCCAAGATCAGCATCCAGCACAGCGTCGCCGCCGTTTTCATCTTCGGCGCGGCGAGCGTGCGCGAATTTTCCGATGCGGTAGTCATGGAGGACGCTGTGGTGGAATTCCGCGCGCGCGTGCATGCCGAGATCGATCCCGTGCTTGCGGTCGGGGCAGCACGCGTGTGCGTAAGGACGACGGGCGGAACGATATTCGACACGCAGGTGGTGCACGCGCGCGGCAGCCTAGAGCAGCCCATGACCGATGCGGAGATCGAGAGCAAGGTCAGGAGCCTCGCAGCCCTTGGTTTCCCCGCCTGCGATGTCGACCGTGTCGTCGATGCGGTCTGGGAGCTCGAGCGCATGAAGGACGTTGGTGAGCTCGTGCGACTTGCAGCGGCGCACTGACGCGGTCAACGCGAATGTCGAGCTCGATGCAGCGCGACGCCATTGGCGGCGTCTTGATTGTGGAAAAGCTGTCGGATTGGACGATGGGCCGCGGGCACTCTGGTATTTTCGACGGTAGTCAACTTTCAAGCCGCTGAGAGCCACAGCGCCCGCCCGGCCATGCATCTCGCACCTGCTCTCACTCCGCATGGCGTGCTGATCCTCGACCACACGGGGGGGCAGGCAGGTGATGAACTGACATTGCCGCCACAGCAGAGCTCGCGCCTGGAGCGGGCATTTGCGCGAGGCTCCGGTCATGGGCTCCTGTGCCTGGGAGCCGACGAAGTCGGAACGGCGCTACCCGGTACATTGTCGTATTGGCGCGAGCTGGGAACACGGTACGTGAGCTCGGTATGCGTTCTTCCGGAAATGAGCGAGGCCTTGCACAAGCCTGCGATTGCGCTCCCGGCACAGCACGAGCTGGAGAAAATGGCGTCCAATGTTCCGCCCATGACAGGCGCGGAATACGTGACTGCGGAGATTTTGGCGACTCTCTGGCGAGCGACCGACATTGCTTTCGATGCCGAGCTCGCGCAGTCCAATCTCACGATTCAAAACTTCCTCAAGTCCCGCAATTCAGCCTGGAACCTGGTTGGACGCGTGCACTTCAACCTCGCAGAAAACAGAAAGGACGAGGAGGCCCCATTTGCATTTCTTGCAACCTATACGACACGGCTTTCAGCTCAGGCTAAGGCCCAGCATTTGCCGCTCGGAAAGGCGCTGCAGGAATATGCCGGCGCGAAAAATCGCGAGCGTCTGCTCTCACTCCTGATGCCGGTGCAACGGGCGACGGAGAGCTGCGCCTGGCTGAAAGCGATGGTAGACGGCGGCACGATTTTTCAGCCGTTGCGATGGAGCCCACCGCAGGCACTGCAATTTCTGAAGGACATTCCCGCCCTCGAAACTGCCGGCGTGATCATCCGCATGCCGGCGCAATGGCGGATGAATCGGCCGGCGCGTCCCCAAGTGAAGGCAACCATCGGCGGCAAAGCGCCTTCACGGCTTGGAATGAGCGCGCTGCTCGACTTCAAGATGGAGGTGACGCTCGAGGGAGAAGTACTTTCGGCGAACGAGATCAAGCAGCTTCTCGCACAATCCGAGGGATTGGCGTTGATTCGCGGAAAATGGGTCGAGATCGATCACGATCGGCTGCGCCGTACCCTCGAGCAATTCGAAACGACTGCGCGGCGTGCCTCCGACGAGGGTCTATCCTTCGGGGAGGCGATGCGCATGCTGGCCGGCGCGGGACTGGAGAGCGACGGGACGGCAGCGGCATCCGATGCCGCGTGGAGCCAGACTGTGGCCGGTCCCTGGCTGGCACAGACGTTGGCAGAGCTGCGGCGTCCCGAAACGGCCTCGGGTAGGGATCCCGGCCGGTCATTGCAGGGCACTCTGCGACCCTATCAGCGCACCGGGGTGCAATGGCTCTATCTGCTCGCCAGGCTGCGACTGGGGGCGTGTCTCGCCGATGATATGGGACTCGGCAAGACGATCCAGGTCCTTTGCCTCCTGCTGGTCCTGAAAACCGAAGCGACAGGCGCGCGCAAACCCAGCCTGCTGGTGGCGCCTGCTTCGCTGCTTTCCAATTGGGCTGCGGAGATCGCGCGATTTGCGCCTGATATCAAGACGATGCTGGCGCATCCATCAGCACCGCCCGCGGACAGATTGAAGATGGACGGATCGGACGATCTCGCCGGTTTTGATCTGGTTATTACCAGCTACGGCTTTTTGACGCGCACCCCTTGGCTTGCAACCGTGTCATGGCGGCTGTTGGTGCTGGACGAAGCACAGGCCATCAAAAACCCCGCCGCCAAGCAGACCAGATCGGTGAAAAAGTTGCAGGCCGAGACGCGCATCGCGCTCACCGGCACGCCGATCGAGAACCGGCTTGGCGATCTCTGGTCGATTTTCGACTTCATCAATCCTGGCCTCCTGGGATCTTCGAAGGAATTTGCCGCTTTCATCAAAAGTATGGCCGACCGGCCAAATCCGTATGGGCCGCTGCGCGATCTGGTGCGCCCCTATATTCTTCGTCGACTGAAAACCGACAAGAGCATCATTGCAGACCTACCCGATAAAACCGAGGTCAACGTTTTCTGCCCTCTGAGCCGCGCCCAGGCCGCGCTCTACCAGCAGGCGGTAACCGAGCTTGGCCGGTCGCTGGAAGAGGTCGAGGGGATACGACGCCGAGGCATGGTTCTCGCGTTCCTGATGCGTTTCAAGCAGATCTGCAACCATCCCTCGCAGTGGCTGGGTGATGGCGCATGGGACGAGGAGGGCAGCGGCAAGTTCGGCCGCCTGCGCGACATTGCAGAAGTGATCGCCGCCCGTCAGGAGAAAGCGCTGATCTTTACCCAGTTTCGGGAGACGACAGCGCCGTTGGCAGCATTTCTCGGCTCCATATTCGGGCGGCCGGGAATTATTCTGCATGGCGAGACCGAGATCAGGAAGCGAAAGGACCTGGTCCAACGCTTTCAGACCGACGATCGCTGCCCCTTTTTTGTGCTGTCGCTGAAGGCGGGCGGAGCCGGGCTTAATCTCACCGCCGCCTCGCATGTTATCCACTTCGACAGGTGGTGGAATCCGGCTGTCGAGAACCAAGCCACTGACCGCGCCTTCCGAATCGGGCAGAATAAGAACGTGCTGGTGCACAAGTTTATCTGCCGTGGAACGGTGGAGGACAAGATCGATCAAATGATCGAATCGAAGAAACAGCTGGCGGGCGACCTTCTGGGTGCGGGCGCGGACACACTTTTGACCGAGCTGAAGGACGATGAATTGCTCAAGCTGGTCGCTCTCGACCTTAGCGCGGCAATGAAGGAGGGCTGACGGATGAGCTATTTCTTCGCGTGGCGCCCCTATGTTTCGGTGGCGGAGAAGCGGCGTCGGTCCGAGCGCAAACTCAGGAAGCTGAGAAAGAAGGGCCAATCCATCGCCCCGGTCACGATCGAGGGCCGAGCGATTGCAACGACGTTCTGGGGCCAGTCGTGGTGCACAAATCTGGAGCAGTACAGCGATTATGAAAACCGGCTGCCCCGCGGCCGCTCCTACGTCCGCAACGGCTCTGTCCTCGACCTGCAGATCGCGAAGGGCGAGATCGTGGCGATGGTCAGCGGCTCCGATCTTTACACGGTCAAGGTCAGCGTAGTGCCGGTCTCGGCAGGTCGCTGGAAGGCGATTCGTCGCGATTGTGCCGGATCGATCAATTCCCTGGTCGAGCTGCTGCAAGGACGCTTGGCGAAGGGTGTGATGGACCGGGTCTGCCGAAAGGGCGATGGCTTGTTTCCGTCCCCAGGTGAAATCAAGCTGTCCTGTTCCTGTCCGGACTGGGCGGACATGTGCAAACATGTGGCGGCCGTGCTTTACGGCGTCGGGGCACGGCTGGACCAGAAGCCTGAGCTCCTCTTCCTATTGCGCGGAGTCGATCAGAACGAATTGATTGCGAGCGCCGGATCGGGGCCGCTGCTGCCGGCCAATGCCTCCGCCGGTGCGCATAGGCTTGATGAGAATGACGTTGCTGCATTGTTCGGTATCGAGATGGCCGACACCGTCAAGCCGGAAGACGCCCCATCACCGCAGCGCAAATCGGAAAAATCATTGAAGAAGATGAAGAAGCCACGCAAGGCAACCGCCGCGGCGACAACAAAGAAGACAAACTCACGGCGCGTAAATCGAGCACAACCCGGAATTCGGCCATCTGCTTGAGAGCATGGTGGCGTGGTATCAGGACGACCGGCCTGAAAGCGCCTCGGATTCCTGAGTGAGCTCCAGCGTATTTGGCGTGGGCATTCCGAGCGTGTCTGTCGATGCACCCGAGCAGGCCGCCAACTTCTCGGCCTTTCTCGCCCGCTTGGCAAGCTTCTTCGCTGCTCTCTTCGCCGCCTGCGCCGCCGCTACTTCTGCGATTGTCTCGATCCTGTCCGGTTTCTCTTTCCTGAATCGCTTGAAGTAAATGGTCTCGATGAAGATCGGCAGCGGCGCCTTCCAAGGCTCCTGGCGATGATTGGCCAGCTTTCCGAATTTCCTTGGATTCATTCCGAGCTCACGCGCCATCTGGATGTGCATATGCGACAGGCGAAACCGCCTGCGTGCCTCGATCCAGGGCCTCAGATGTTCCGGGATTCGCTCTTTCTTTACCATCCCGATGCCCCGCTCCAATACCGATTCGTCGAAGGCTAACACTGGGTATCGTGCGATCAACCTGGAAGAGCTCCGGAGGAGAGATCTCCCACAGAAATGACTCGAATGTTGGCTCCCGAACGTCACTCCGGCTTGATATTCGCAAACCTCACCACCCTGGCCCATTTCGCGGTTTCCTCGGCAAGGAGCCTTCCGAAGCCCGCGGGAGAATCCTTGAGCACAGTGCCGCCCAGGTCCGCGATTCGCATCTTCACCTTCGGATCGTCGAGCAATGCGTTCACGTCCACGTTAAGCTTGTTGACGATGTCGGCTGGGGTATTCCTGGGCGCGCCAATGCCCTGGAAAGCGCTCGCCTCATAGCCCGGAATGAAATCGCCTACGGTGGGCAGTTCCGGCAGAACCTGCAAGCGGGCTGCGGTCGTCACCGCCAGTGCCCGCAGCATACCGGTTCGGACATATTCAAGCGCCCCCGGCACAAGGGCGAACATCACCTGCACCTGTCCGCCGATCAGGTCTGTGAGCGCGGGTCCTTCGCCACGGTACGGCACGTGCGCCATGTCGACGCCGACCATCATCTTGAACAGCTCGCCATAGACGTGTTGCGAGCTGCCAACCCCTCCGGATGCCATGTTGATCCTGCCAGGCTTGGCCTTGGCGTATGCAATAAGCTCGGGGATGGTCGTGACCGGAAATTGCCGGCTCACCACCACGACGCCCGGTGTGAGCGAAATGCTCGCGACCGGGACAATATCGCGGATGAAATTGAAATCGAGCTTTTCATAGAGCGTTGCATTGATGACTGCGGGCGGGATGACGAGGAGGAGCGTGTATCCGTCGGCAGGCGCGCGTACGGCCACTTCGGTACCGACATTGGTACCCGCGCCCGGACGGTTCTCGATCACGAACGGCTGGCCGAGCCGCTCCGAGAGCCCCTGGCCTATCAGGCGCACGATGATGTCGCCTGTTCCCCCGGCTGCGATCGGGGCTATAATGCGCACCGAGCGCGACGGATAGGCTTGCGCACCCGCGATGCGCGGCAAATCCGGCACTGCCGCAGTACTCGCGGCTAGTTTCAGAAATATGCGGCGGGGAATTCTTATGGCGGGTTCCTCGCAGAGCGGGATGAGGACGCATTATAGGTTCACCCGATAGCTCACCGGCACCCTGCAATAGGTGCGGTTCTCTCACCAGGCTTCGCAGGTATAAGCCGAAGTTTGAAAGAGTCGTTATGATCGACGGAGCTGATGATGCCTAATGTTGCGCGTGGCGCGCTTCTCGCGGTCATGACCTTTATACTCATGTCGACGGGATCTATCGCTGCCGACGACACCGCCGCGCTCAGCGGTTTGAAGGAGGTGAAAGTCGGCTTCGATCTCAAGGAGGGCGACGGGAGGCTCCTGCTCAACCGGCTCGAAATCATCGATGAGACCCGCCAGTCATTGATTCAACAGGGTGTCAAACCGAAATTCGTCATCGCATTTCGCGGGCCGGCGACGAAGCTGGTGCAGACCGATTCCGCGCTGATCAAGCTTCAGGATCGCGAGATGGCAACCAAGATTGCCGCAAAGATCAAGCAGATGAGTGCGTCATCTGGCATCGAGGGATTCGAGCAATGCGCTGTGGCGGCAAGGGAACAGGGAACCAATGTCGAAATGGTGCTTCCGGAAATTCGCGTCGTCGGCAACGGCTTCATCTCTCTTATGGCCTACCAGGCAAAGGGTTACGCCTATATAGCGCCCTGATCGGATCGCGCGGCGGCATGCCTGGCGCTCGGTGTGCGAGCCAGGGCCAAGCAGCTGCGGCGGCGGTTGTGGCTTAAGCTCATCAGCAGGCGCATTGCCGTGCCGCGGCTTGGCTATTCGGCCAGGCTCGCCACGGCTCGATCCAGCCATTTCTCGTCGCAGGACAGGGATCGAAGCTCTTTGAGCGCTTCGCCCCTGGTCTGCATGACGAGCGGAACAATTGCGGGCTCGCCTTCGCCGTTCGAGGGCTGGCAGCTGAACTCAAGCCGGATGTCGTTTGGATCCACGGCATAGATCGAGAAGATCCCGGGCAGGATCTCGATCGGGCCATCGTAGGGAATTTTGGCGGTGTCGAGCCGCTTGCGGATGCGCGCCTGGCTTTTCGGCGATACCGCAAACGACACATGCTGCATGTTGCCGAGTGCGTTACGATCCCCTTTTTGCTTTGCACCCTTGGGCATCTCGAAAAACGCCAGCAGGGCGTCCCGGCCCATGTCGAAAAAATAATGTCTGATTTCTTCGAATGGCGGATTACCGCGATTGCCAGGACCGGTACCGATGCCGGGTGGAACCCGCATCGCATGGACGAGCCGCATGCCCAGTACGCCAACATAGAAATCAACGGTCATCTTCATGTCGTCGGTGTTCAATGCCAGGTGGTGGACGCCGTAATAGCCGATCCCGGCGTCGGTCGAGCCGGCCGCATCAGCGACGACATCGATCAGCGTCATTGTTCCCTCCTGCACAGTGTTTCCTGCTATGCGGCGAGCGATTGGATTATCGATGCAAGCGGTAGTCCGCAGCTTTCATCGAGGGCCGGGCGAGCTGTAAAATCGCTCTTCTACTCCCGGATCGGCCCGCCGCCAATTCATTTTCTGCGTGCGGGAGGACCTGCGTCGAGTTGCCATTCGTTGCTGGTCTCACCGCGGTCTGCATGTCATCGGTCAGATCAGCTTGCCGATCCAGTCGGCGAGAGCATCGAGCATCTCGCTCCTCACTTCAGCATCCTTTCGGCTGGTGCGGGCCGGAACGTGGAAGGAATGATCCGCGTCCGCGAAGAGCCGTAGCGATGCCCGCCCACCCAGCTGTTTGGTTACGGACGCCAGGATCTCTGCATCGGCGAGCGCGTCGCGCGCTCCCTGAAGGAACAGCATCGGCACGCGCACTTCGAAAAGATGCTGAGCGCGCTCTTCCGACGGGCGCTTCGCCGGGTGCAGGGGAAAGCCGAGAAAGATCAGGCCGCACACTCCCGGCAGTGGGGAAACGGCCTGCGTCTGAGATGTCATGCGTCCGCCGAAGGACTTGCCACCCGCGAAAAGGGGGAGTGCGGGTGCGAGGTGCAGCGCCTGCGCGGCAGCGGCGCGAACGGTCGCATGGGCGAGTCCGGGAGGGTCGGGCCGCCTGGCACGTCTTTCCATGTACGGGAACTGATAGCGCAAGGTGGCGATGCTGCGTTCGGCGAGTTCCGCAGCGACGGCCTGCATGAAGGGGTGGGTCATGCCCGCCCCCGCCCCATGCGCGAGGAGGTAGCAGGCGCGCGAGCGTAGTGGCGCCCACAGCAGGCCGGAAATGCTGTGCGTGTCATCGACGACGATAGTGACTGGCTCGGCGCCTGAGCGGCTCATTTGGCTTCCCGGGCACAGGTTCGACTCTGGCGGCAGTATTGCCCTCAAGCGGAGTAGGGGCGAGGCGCCAGCGCGTCTACGCGTGTCTTTCGACGCGCAATGCCTCGCTCCTACCAACGACAAGCGCATTCCCGATTCGCGCCGTTCATCCGCGATTCGGACCTCAGCAGCTTTGTCAGGCGTCGGGCGAATGTGGCTGCAAGATGGTGGGGAAGGGGCCCCTGTTATGCAATGCATAACCATAAGCCATGGCTTTTGTGCATCGCACAATTTTGTGAATTGTAATCTGACTCCAAATGGTTAGTTGAGGCGGGCGGCGTTGGGCGGAGGCTCGTGCAGTTGCAGCGATGCGCGGTGAGCCCCGGAATTCTCGCCCGTGCGGTTCGCCGGAACAACCTGGAAAAACGGGAGAGTTGCATGGCTCGTCGAGTGGTCCGCATGCACAATTTCGTATGGGCGATCGCGCTTTGTGCCGGCATCGTCTTCAGCGCGCTTGTCCTTGGCCACGCTCATTTCAATAAGAGTCCCCGTCCCACGGAGGTTATTACCCACGAGGACAGCCTGCCGCCGGTCTGGTGAGCCCATGCAGTCTGGCAGGATTTCCCTGCGTTTCGCACGACGCCTTCGGCGAAACCCAAGGCGTCAAATCGAGGGTGGCCAACGCCTCGCTTGAGGATATCTTCAGCGGACCCTTCCACTTGGAGATGGCCCCCTCGATGACCCAAACGCGTCAGCTCAGGCTTGCCGCCTTCATGCGGCCGGCGAGCATCCATACCGGCGCCTGGCGCTATCCCGGTGCCTTTCCGGATTCGAATTTCAACTTCGCGCACATCAAGCGTTTCGCGCAGACCCTGGAGCGCGCCAGGTTCGACGCCTTCTTCATGGCCGACCACATGGCCGTGCTCAACATGCCGATCGACGCGCTCAAGCGCAGTCACACCGTCACGTCATTTGAGCCGTTCACGCTGCTCTCGGCCCTGTCCCAGGTGACCAAGCACATCGGCCTCGTCGCCACCGGCTCGACCACCTTCGACGCGCCATATCACATCGCGCGGCGCTTCGCTTCGCTCGACCATCTCAGCGGAGGTCGCGCCGGCTGGAACATTGTCACGACTTCCAACCCCGACGCCGCGCTCAATTTCGGCATGGAAGAGCATATGGAGCATGGCGAACGCTATGCCCGCGCGCGCGAGTTCTACGATGTGGTGACCGGGCTCTGGGACAGCTGGGCGGACGATGCATTCATCCGCGATGTCGAGCAGGGGCTTTATTTCGATCCTGACAAGCTGCATGTGCTCGGGCATAAGGGCAAGTATCTCTCGGTGCGCGGCCCGCTCAATATTGCGCGGCCGGTCCAGGGCTGGCCGGTCATCGTCCAGGCCGGTGCCTCGGAAGCGGGCCGCCAGCTGGCGGCCGAGACCGCCGAGGCGGTGTTCACAGCACAGTCAAGCCTCGCGGTCGGGCGCGAGTTTTATATTGATGTAAAGGACCGGGCGGAAAAGGCCGGACGGTCGCGCGACCATATCAAGATTCTGCCCGGCTGCTTCGTGGTGGTCGGCGACACGGTCGAGGAGGCGCGCGCAAAACGGGCCAAGCTCGACAGCCTCGTTCATTACGCAAACGCCATCGGGTCGCTCTCGATCGCGCTCGGCCACGACGCCTCGAAGCTCGATCCGGACGCCCCGCTTCCGGAGATTCCCGAGAGCAACGCCTCGAAGAGCGGCCGGCAACGCACAATCGACCTTGCCAGGCGCGAGAACCTGACGGTGCGACAGCTCGCCCAGCGTCTGGGCGGTCATTCGGGCCTTGCCATGGTCGGCACGCCTGCGTCAATCGCGGACGAGATGGAGGAATGGCTCACGACCGGGGGTTCCGATGGTTTTACGATACAGTTTCCGTACCTCCCGGGTGGGCTTGATGATTTTGCCGATCGCGTGGTGCCGGAATTGCAACGGAGGGGAATTTTCCGGCGCGAATACGAAGGCAAGACGCTCCGGGAGAATCTTGGATTGCCCAGGCCAAAGAACAGGTTTTTTTGATCGCGTGCCACGGTCGGCGCCGGCGGAACCACCATCTGCGACACCGCAATCGTGGCGACCAACGGGACCGGCTGGGATCGCGCGCATTGATGCAGTCACCAATGGCACCATCACTACGGCCGACTGCTCGGTCGCGGTTGCTGTAAACGGCTCTGCCGTGAGCGGCAGCGCCTTCACCATCCCGGTGGCAAGCGCCGGCGCCGGCGAGATGGCGACCTTTACGCCCACCGCGCTGACCTTCGAAAAGGACGGCGATCGGATTTCGTTCGCGCCCTCCGGCGCCTCGGGATCGAGCATCTGGGCCATCTTCTCGACCTAAAGCTCGGCGGGCGTGAGTTCGATCTGCTCGTGCAGCGCAAGCTTGCCGATTCCGATTGGCGATGGTTGCGGACGACATAAGCCATGCCGGAACCCGGATATTTCCTCAACCCGAATTGGTGGGCAATGACAGTGCCGACGCGCGGAAATGAGATCGCACGGGCTGTCTGGTCCGGATTGCAGATGCTGGCGCCGAATACGGCGAGCCTATTGTCGGGAGAGCCGGCCCCGCCGCTCCCGAATCTTCCGGCGACGCCTGGAAAAGTGCCATCAACGGACGATCCGCGAATCGCGGGCGCTGTGGGAAGGGCTGCAAATTCAGGAATTAATTTTCTGCCAATGCCTGGGGCCGGTATTGCAAGTGCAGGCCGTGGGATTCTGGGGCTGATGCGAAGAGCGACGCTGGAGCTGGTGGAATCTCTGGCAAGCCGGTCCCCCTTCATGAATAATCCGCCGGTCAAATCACTGCACCCTTTCACCGCCGACTATCCCTCAGGAGCGCTCGCAGATGCCGCAGGACGACTTGCCGCCGACGTCGAAGGCCGACCGCTTGTCGCCGGACGAATTGTCGGCAGAAGCGCGCTGGGCGGAGCTGATGAAGCCCTCGCGCCAGCGGAATTTGACCCCGTCGCAAAGGCGATCACTGGCGATAGTGTTGTGGGGGTTGCGCCGAGAGAGATTGAGAAAAATGCGGGACGGTTCCTGGTACAGTTCGGACCCGACGGACGACCCGTATATCGCATACTGGTAGACAAGAACCTCCCGGCAACGACGAAGGATAAGGTTGCTGCGCACGAGATAGGCCACGCAGTCGAGCATACTGCCGGGCGCACGGAAGGCATTCCTCAATCCGGCCTCAAGACCGAGTTGCGCGGCGTATACAACGATCTGAACAATCCGGACCTGGCGGCGCGCCGCAGGGTCGATCCGACTGTTGACCCGCGCAATAACAGTATCTTGCGCAATTACGGCCCGGAGCAGCTTGGCTATCGCGGAGCCCAGGTCGATCGCGAGCTGATGGCCGAAGCCATCCGCGCCTACATGGCAGACCCGAACTATCTCAAGACGGTGGCGCCGAAAACCGCTGCCGCCATTCGCGCCGCGGTCAATGCAAATCCGCAGCTGAGCAGGATCATCCAGTTCAACACGATTGGCGGATTGGCAGCGATGAACGGAATCGATGCGGGCTCGCTGCCGATCCCGAAAGAGCTGCCGCCGATATTACCGCAATGAGCGCCGGCGACCGCGCGCACCATGCCCTGCTCGGCGAGCGGGAATATGACCGCGCGCGGCAGGACCCGCGTTTCGCTGCGACTCGCGGTCCGGATTGAACGACAGTGACATCCGGGAACGGCATTGCTGTGGCAGAGAAGGGCCCGGATTTCGCTTCCGCTCAATCCGGGCTACGGCATGAAGGATGCGTTGGTTTAGGGCCAATGCCTAGGAAGGCGGGCGGAAATCCAGGAACCGGCGCTGCGGATAGACGTAGAGCTTGCCGTTCACCAGAAGGTTCGGAAGGCAAAGCTCGACGATCTTTTCTGCGACCTTGTCCGGCGTCTCCAGCGTCATCGGGTCCTCGCCCGGCATGGCCTGCGCACGCATGCGGGTGCGTATCGCCCCCGGCGCGAACAAATTGACGCGCACATTTGTGCTTGCCGATTCCGCGGCGTAGGTGCGTGCCAGAGCTTCGAGCGCCGCCTTGGTGGCGCTATAGGGGCCCCAATAAGCCGGCGCCTGCACCGTCACACCCGACGAGATGAACACCACGCGACCGGCATCGGAAAATTTCAACAGCGGGTCCATTGCGCAAATGAGTCGCCAGTTGGCGGTGACGTTGACCGCCATTACCTCCTCCCAGGCCTTCGGCTCGACGTGGCCAAGCGGCGAGAGCGGTCCGAGAACCGCGGCATTGCCGACCAGGATATCGAGGCAGCCGAAACGCTGGCGCAATGCAAGCGCGAGCCGGTCAATGCCCGCATAGTCCTTGAGATCGAGCGGAACCAGCGTGGCTGAACCGCCCAACGCCTTAATGGCGTCGTCCAGCTCCTCCAGCCCTCCGACCGTGCGCGCCACGGCAACGATACGGGCTCCGGCCTTGGCCAGGGCCAATGCAGTGGCGTAGCCGATCCCGCGCGAAGCGCCGGTGACGAGCGCGATGCGATCGGCGAGGGGCGGCGGCATTGCCTCAATGCGCTGCCGGCTGCGGCTTGTCGCTCAGCTCGCCTCGGCGAGCAACGACAGCTGTCGCGGCGAGCTGTCACGCCCGGAATGATCGGTGAGCGCGGTTGGGTAATCGCCTGTGAAGCAGTGATCGGTGAACTGCGGCCGCAATGCGTCACGCTGCGCGTAACCCATTGCGCGATAGATACCTTCGACCGACAGGAAGGCAAGGGAGTCGGCGCCGATGACGCGGCGCATGCCTTCGAGATCGTGCGTGGCGGCAAGCAGGTTTTCACGCTCGGGAGTATCTATGCCGTAGTAGTCCGAATGGGTGATGGGCGGGGAGGCCACGCGGAAATGCACCTCCCGCGCGCCGGCATCGCGCATCATCTGCACGATCTTGAATGAGGTCGTGCCGCGCACGATGGAATCGTCAATCAGCACGATGCGCTTGCCCTGCACGACTGCGCGGTTGGCACTGTGCTTGAGCCGCACGCCGAGCGCGCGGATATGCTGCGTCGGCTCGATGAACGTGCGTCCAACATAGTGATTGCGGATGATACCGAGCTCATAGGGAATCGCTGCCGCCTGCGCGTAGCCGATGGCGGCCGGAACGCCTGAATCGGGTACCGGGATCACCACATCGGCGACGGCAGGAGCCTCATGCGCGAGCTGGGCACCCATGGTCTTGCGTACCGCATAGACCGAGCGACCCCCTACGTTCGAATCCGGGCGGGCGAAATAGATGTACTCGAAGATGCAAGGTCGCGGCGCCATGGGCGGGAACGGCTTGTGCGAATGCATGCCGGCGTCGTCGAATACGACGACCTCGCCATTTTCCACGTCGCGGACGTATTTGGCACCGATGGTATCGAGCGCGCAGGTTTCGGAGGCGAGGATCGGCTGGCCATCGAGATCGCCGATCACCAAGGGGCGAATCCCGAGCGGATCGCGAGCGCCGATGAGCTTCTTGTTGGTGAGGCCGACGAATGCGTAAGCGCCTTCGAGCTGACGCAGCCCCTCGATGAAGCGGTCAATGAACCGGTTGCGCCTGGCCCTCGCAACGAGGTGCAGGATCACCTCGGTATCGGTGGTCGACTGCATGATGGCGCCCTCGCGCACGAGCTGGCGCCGCAAGCTCAGTCCATTGGTCAGATTGCCGTTATGGCCGACCGCGAAGCCGCCGCCGTCGAGCTCGGCAAACAAAGGCTGCACATTGCGCAGGATGGTCTCGCCTGTCGTCGAGTAGCGTACATGCCCGGTCGCTGATGTTCCGGGCAGGCGCTCGATTACCTCGCGGCGGGAAAAATTATCGCCGACGAGGCCCATCCGCCGCTCGGAATGGAATTGCCTGCCATCAAACGAGACGATGCCGGCCGCCTCCTGGCCGCGGTGCTGCAGCGCGTGCAGGCCAAGCGCAGTGATGGCGGCGGCGTCAGGATGCCCAAATATGCCGAAGACGCCGCACTGCTCGCGCACGCGGTCACCATTCTCGTAGGCGGAGGCGCAAGAACCCCGGTCTTGAGCAACCTGTTGGCGTGCGACCTGGAGATCTGCGTCGGTGGCAGCTTCGGTCATCCGGCTCGTCTCCTCATGCAGCACGGTCCGCTCAACGTATCGCTGTCGATTCGTAGGAACCCAGCCCCGAACGCGGGGGATCGAGCTGCGAGCGCTGACCCGGCTGCGGCGGTTCATCCTCTTCCGGCTTGGCCTTCTTGAATCGTTTTGAAATGGTGGCGTCCAGGTCTTCCGGCAACATCGACATCAGCCAGTCACCCGTGCCTTGCAGGACGACCCGCGACTTGGCGCTCCTTACCCAATCGGGCTGGCTGCGGTCGGGAACCAACCAGGCGAAGAACAGGAATGCGACCACTACAATGATCAGTCCGCGGGCGAGGCCGAACAGAAAACCCATGGTGCGGTCGAGGGCGCCAACCCGGCTGTCGAGCACCATGTCCGAGAACCGCACCGTGATGACGGATACGATCAGCAAGGTTGCAAGGAAGGTGCCACCAAGCACCACCGCGTAGGCAACAATATCGTTATTGAAGTATGACTTGGCCGAAGGCATGACCTTGGAAAAGGCGTACAGTGTCGCCAACGCCGCGATCAGCCAGGCGGCAATCGACAGGACCTCGCGCATGAAGCCCCGGATCATGGCGAGCAGTGCCGAAATCAGCATGACGCCGATCAGAATGATGTCAAGAAGCGTCACCGGCATGGATCGAATTCTCGCAGCAGCCGGCAGGGTGCCGGGTGTCGATTCGCCTGGCGCATCTTAGCAGCCTTCGTGACCTTCCGAATGACGGGCGCGGCGTTTTGTGGAGCGGCCCTCCAAAGCAATCTTAGTCGGACGAGCAGATCTTGACCCCGTGAGCGCTCCTGTAAGGCAGGCGCTATATAGCCGGACGAGATTGTCCCGTCACGCCCATCTCACGTAATTCCCGCTTTGTGTCTGCGGTCCTCGCGCAGGTTACGTGGCGCAGTGGGCGGCTCGACGGCAGCGATGTCGGCGACGAGATCCGTAAGCTTTGCCACAAATTGAAGCGAGAGGGCTTGCTCGCTCCCCTCCGAGCGAGCAGCTTCCGGCACAATGGCGCGGGCAAATCCAAGTTTTTGCGCCTCTTTCAGCCGTGCTCCGGTCTGGGCCACAGGGCGCACCGCGCCGGAGAGCGAAATCTCGCCAAAATAAACCGCATCCGCAGGCAGCGGAGCATTGGCGAGCGAGGACACCAGCGCAGCCGCCGCAGCGAGGTCCGCGGCCGGTTCCTGGATGCGCAATCCACCCGCTACATTGAGATAAACATCATGACCGGATAGCCGGACCCCGCAGCGGGCTTCCAGAACGGCCAGCACCATCGACAGGCGGTTTTGATCCCAGCCATTGACCGCCCGGCGCGGGGTCCCGAACGAGGTGGGCACCACCAAGGCCTGAAGTTCAACCAGCAGCGGGCGGGAGCCCTCGATGCCGGCGAAGACGGCCGTCCCCGGAGAGCCAAGATTACGCTCCGATAAGAACAGCTCGGATGGATTGGGGACTTCGCGCAGGCCGCCGCCGGTCATCTCGAATACGCCGATCTCGTCAGTCGGACCGAAGCGATTCTTGGCTGCGCGCAAGACGCGGAACTGCTGCGAACCTTCACCCTCGAAGGAAAGGACGGCATCGACCATGTGCTCGACCACCCGGGGCCCGGCGATCTGCCCGTCCTTGGTCACGTGCCCGACCAGGATGACGGCTGCGCCCGAGCGCTTGGCGAAACGGATCAGGGCCTGCGCGCTGGCGCGCACCTGCGTGACCGTCCCTGGCGCGGAATCGGCCGTGTCGGTCCACATGGTTTGAATGGAATCGATGATGACAAGCCGGGGGGTCTCGCCTTCGGCAAGCGTCGATACGATGTCTTCGATTGAGGTTTCTGCCGCGAGCTCCACGGCCGCCCCCGTGAGCCCCAGTCGCTCGGCCCGCAACCGTACCTGCGCGACCGCCTCCTCGCCCGAAATGAAGACCGCGCGATGCCGCCCGCGCGCAAGCGCGGCCGCGACCTGAACCAGCAGTGTCGATTTGCCTATTCCGGGATCGCCGCCGAGCAGAAGGACCGAGCCCCGTACGAATCCCCCTCCGGTGACCCTGTCGAATTCGGCAAGACCTGAGGCGAGCCGCGGCGGGTGGTGCGCCGCTCCAGCGAGTGCCTCAAGCCGAAAGACGCGCCCCTTGCGCGGCTTGCGGCCGGGGCCGTGCGAGCCCGCACCGGTCGAGCTTTCCTCTGCGACGGTATTCCATTCGCCACAGGCATCGCATTTGCCCTGCCAGCGGCCGTAGACGGCGCCACAGCTCTGGCAAATGAAGGTTGCGTCACGACGGCGCATTCGGTAGTTGCCGCAGTGGACGGTCAGTCGCCGCGATAAACGCGGTGATAGCGGCGGCCGAGACTGGTGAGCACCTCGTACGGAATGGTGCCCATGCCCGCCGCCAGGTCGTCGACGCCCAATCCATCACCTATGAGGGTTGCAAAATCGCCACGCCGAGCAGTCCCCTCGGCAAGCTCGGTCACATCTGCTGCGATCAGATCCATCGACACACGGCCGGCGAGGGGGCAACGGCGTCCGGCGATCAAGACCTCGGTCACGGGCTTGCCTTTGGCGGCGCTCGCGGAGCGCAGAAATCCGTCGGCGTAGCCGGCCGCAATAACCGCAATCCGGCTGGGACGGGTGGCAGTCCAGGTAGCGCCGTAACCCACGGATTGGCCCTGATGGACAGTGCGCACCTGGATGATCCGGGCCTTGAGCTCGAGCACGGGGCGCATCGGATTTTTCTTGCCGGGCGTGGGATTGGCCCCATAGAGCGCGACGCCGGGTCGCACCAGGTCGCAGAATGCCGTGCCGCCGAGAAATATGCCTGACGAATTGGCGAGCGAGGAAGGTATGCCGCGGTACATGATGCGAATTTCACGGAACGCGCGAATCTGCCGATCGTTCATGGCATGATCGGGGGTCTCAGCGCAGGCCAGATGGCTCATCAACAATGTAAAGCCATGGCTTTCAGATTGGGCGCGCGGAGCGATCGCGACCGCCTCCTGAAGCGATACGCCCAGGCGATTCATACCGGTATCGACATGGAGCGCCGCCCCGCCACGCCAATGATGTTGCGCAATGAAGGCATCCCACTCGGCGAGCTCGGTGAGACTGTTGATGACGGGACGAAACGAGCCATCGGCAAAAGCGGGAGCCGAACCCGGCATCATCCCGTTGAGGACGTAGATGGTGGCTTCGGGCGCAATCGCCCGCACCATCCGTGCTTCGGCGAGATCGGCAACAAAAAAGGTCCGGCAGCCCGCCTTGGCAAGCCTGCGCGTCACCGGTTCGAGGCCGCAGCCGTAGCCGTTCGCCTTGACCACAGCCGCGCACTCAACCGGCATGGTCATGCTGGAGAGCGTCTTCCAGTTCGCCTCGATGGCGGCAAGATCGACGGCGAGGATGCCGCCGGCTTCTTCCACCTTGGAAATCGGTGCCGGCGCAGGACGCAGATCGGGTTCGTGGACAGTCATGTCGGGGTTATGACCGGCATTGCCGCATGCGTCCAGCCCGTGCCCACAAGCTTCAGGAGGTCGGGCGGGCCGTGTGGTCGCACGCGTTCACATCGGGTGCGGAAGCTGCCCCTCACGCTCGAGATTATCGAATCGCGTGACCGACGCCTCGAACTGCAGGTTGACGGTGCCGGTCGGGCCGTGGCGCTGCTTGCCGATGATGATCTCGGCCTTGCCGTGCACCTGGGCCATGTCCAATTGCCATTTCGTGTGCTCGTCGGTTCCGGGCCGCGGCTCCTTGTTGCTGAGGTAGTATTCCTCACGAAACACGAACATCACGACGTCGGCGTCCTGCTCGATTGAGCCCGATTCGCGCAAGTCCGAGAGTTGCGGTCTCTTGTCGTCGCGGTTCTCGACCTGGCGCGATAACTGGGAGAGCGCCAGAACCGGCACATTGAGCTCTTTGGCCAGCGCTTTGAGGCTGGTGGTGATCTCGGTCACTTCCTGCACGCGGCCTTCCAGCGCGCGTCGGGTCGAACCCTGCAACAACTGAATGTAGTCGATCACCAAGAGATCGAGCCCCTTTTGCCGTTTCAAGCGTCGCGCCCTGGCGGCGAGTTGCGCAACAGTCAGGCCGCCGGTCTCATCGATGAAGAAGGGCAAGTGCTGAAGCTCGATGGCGACGTCCCTGATCTTCTCGAAGTCGAGCTCCTGAATTCCGCCGCGCCTGATGGTACTCGAAGGGATGCCGGTCTGCTCGGCGATGATGCGTGTGGCCAGCTGCTCGGCGGACATCTCGAGCGAGAAGAAGCCGACGATTCCCCCGTTCGCCGTCTCGATGTGGCCGTCGGAACGTACCTCGCCGCGCCACGACCGAGCGACGTTGTAGGCCACGTTGGTCGCAAGCGCAGTCTTGCCCATGCCGGGACGGCCGGCAATGATGATAAGGTCGGACGGCTGCAGACCGCCCATCTTCGTGTCGAGGTCCGTGAGCCCGGTAGCCAGGCCCGACAGCTTGCCCTCGCGCTGATACGCGCGCGCGGCCATGTCGACGGCGGTGGTCAGGGCAGTCTCGAACTTCTGGAAACCGCCGCCATAGCGCCCCGTTTCGGCGAGATCGTACAACCGACGCTCGGCATCCTCGATCTGGTCGCGCGGGGCGAAATCGACCGGCGCGTCGAAGGCGACATTGACCATGTCCTCGCCGATCTGAATGAGCTCGCGCCGGATTGCGAGGTCATAGACCGTGCGTCCATAGTCCACCGCGTTGATGATGGTTGTCGCCTCGGCGGCAAGGCGCGCCAGATACTGGGCAAGCGCTAATCCGGCGATGTCGAGGTCCGCGGGGAGAAACGTCTTCAGCGTGACCGGCGATGCGAGCTTCCCGGTACGAATCAGGCTGCGCGAAATATCATAGATCTGCTGATGGATCGGCTCGAAGAAATGCTGTGGCTCGAGAAAATCGGTGACCCGATACAGCGCCTCGTTATTGACGAGGATTGCGCCCAGCAGCGCCTGCTCCGCTTCGATATTGTGCGGGGCGGCGCGATAAGCCGGCGCGGAGGCCTCCGAAATCTTGCGCGCGGTCAGATCGACTGCCATGACGTCCCAGTGTTTTGATTCGGCTGATTTTATTACGAGATCGGGGCACGGCACACCGCGGCGATACGGACATTGCGGAACGCGCAAGGGTGAAGTTAGCACGCCGGACCGGGCGTTGGGGAAATGATGCTTGCTGATCCCCACTCATCACCGCCCGCCACGCTCCACGCAACGGATGCTTGACGCGGCGCGCAGGATTGCCCGGCCCTGAGAGAATCACTCGCCGGCGAGACGCCACGGGGTGCGACTTTTGTCCTCAAGCCGCCGCAAGCGCGCCTCTTCCTGCCCGACATAACCGCGCGTCGTCGGAACAATCCCCTGCCGCTTGGTGAGCTGCATCTGGAAGACCATCAAGTTCTGCTCGCGGAAAGCCATTTCCGACGCAGCCAGATAAAACTCCCACATCCTCACGAACCGCTCATCATAGAGACGTTCGACCTGCTCACGATGGGCGAGAAAACGCTCGCGCCAGGCCTTGAGCGTTTCCGCATAATGCAGGCGAAGGATTTCGATGTCGGTCACCAGCAGGCCCGACCGTTCGACTTTCGGCAGCACTTCGGACAACGCCGGAATGTACCCGCCTGGAAATATGTATTTCGCGATCCATGGGTTTGTGGTGCTGGGACCCTCGGAACGGCCGATCGAATGCAGCAGCATCACGCCCTGATCGTCCAGCAGGCCGTGGCACCTCCGAAAGAATGTGTCGTAGAAACCGACGCCCACATGCTCGAACATGCCCACCGACACGATGCGGTCAAACTTTCCGGAAACGTCGCGATAATCCTGCAGGCGGAACTCGACCTTGCCGGTCAGTCCTTTTTCGCTCGCGCGCACCTGCGCGAGCGCGTACTGCTCCCGCGAAAGCGTAATCCCCGTGACATGCGCGCCGCAGATATCCGCGAGGTAAAGCGCAAGCCCGCCCCAGCCGCTGCCGATGTCGAGCACGCGGCTGTTCTCGCCAACCAGCAGCTTGGCGGCAAGGTGTCGTTTTTTTGCAAGCTGGGCATCGTCAAGGGATTGATCGCCGTTCTCGAAATAAGCGCAGCTGTACTGGCGGTCCGCGTCGAGGAACAGCGCATAGAGCTGGGCATCGAGATCATAGTGGTGGGCGACATTGCGCCGCGAGCGCGGGCGCAAGTTCAATTGCGTGAGGTGGTTGTAAAGGGACCTTGCGATGCCGGGCACGCGCGCCCAGACGGGAGACATCACGTCGCTGGCTTGACCCTGGAGAATAGCAAGCACATCCGCGAGCGTGCCGCGCTCGACAACAACCCCGCCGTCCATATAGGCCTCTCCCAGCCGGAGCTGGGGATTAATGAGAACGCCGTGCTCGGCCGCCGCCGTGGTGAAGCGTATCGCCGCTGGCCTGCCCGTGCCGTCCCCGCAGGTAAACGTCGATCCCGCCGCGGTGGTGATCCGAAGATTCCCAACGCGGATCACATTGGCTAATGCCCATCGAAGCAACCGATCCATCGGCCGCCTCCTACCCGCGGCAAGCACCCATCATGCCACGTCTTCGACACATTTGACGTTCACCGGCGTTCGAGCGGCGCCCTTCCTTCCGATGCGGCAGCCACGAACGCTTGGCGAAATTTAATCAAAGTCCTTTCGTCGCCGCAATGCGCATATGGGATCATGTCGGAGATAAAGCCTCGTAAACCGCTTCGTCTTGTTGCAGACAAACGGCGTAAGGCTGAAAAGGTTCATAAGCCCGGCGTCTGGAGGTTCACGGTGTTGAGGACCAGTCGAGTTGCTTTCTGGGCGACTGCTGCCCTGCTTTCATGCCCAGGTATGGCATCATACGCACAATCAAACCTGGACGCCGGCAAGTCGCCCGCGCAGATCTTCGCGGATACCTGCAGCGCTTGTCACCGCAGCCCGCGGGAGATCAAGAAAACGACACCGGCGTTTCTACGGGAACATTATACCACCGGTCTTCGTGAAGCCACTACTATGGCCGCCTATCTTGCGACCGTGGGAAGCGACTCTCGTGCTGTGCAGCAGCGGCGCGCGCCGGCCCTCGGTGCGGGCCAAGCCCCAGCGGCGGAGACCCACGCGGCGACGGCTCCCCAAGCCTCCGAACAGCCCAAACCAGATACGCAGGCCGGGCTGGCACAGCCGGCGCCCTTGCCTTCAACGGCCGCAACCACGACGGCGGAGCCGCCCAGGCAGGCTGCTTCGGATGCACGACCCCGTCGCCCATCCGAAAGCATGGAATTCGGAGTGCCTACGGAAGCCGGCAGCACGGAGGCGGTTAGTTCGCAAGCTGCCGCGATGCCGGCGCTCAAACGCTATCCGGGCGGTGACATCGAGGAATAGGAGCGGTTAACCCGCGCTGGTTTCTCGGGTGGCGTTGGTGTCGGCGTCGCTCGCCTCGGATGGCATCGCCTTGGTGCGCCGCGCCTCGACCGCACCCGGCTCGAAGAAGGATTCGGCCAGCGCTTCGGCCTCCTCCCGGTCGCCCTCTTCCTCGGGGCTGCCGCCAATACCTTCGCCGCGCGCAATCCGCTGTGCCTCATCCGCATTGCGTGCGACCGTCACCTCGATGGTCACCTCCACTTCGGGATGCAGGGACACCGGCACCTTGTGCAGGCCGATGGTTTTGATCGGCGTGTTGAGGGCAATCTGGGATCGATTCAGCATGAAGCCGTTCTCGGTCACGAGCGCCGCAAGATCGCGCGGAGAAACGGAGCCATAAAGCTGACCGCCCTCGGCGGCTTGACGCAGGACGGTGAATTTCTGGCCGTCGAGCTTCTTGGCGACTTTTTCGGCTTCGCCCTTCTGCTCGAGATTCCGGGTTTCAAGGTCCACCTTCATATTCTCGAAACGCGCGCGGTTTTCCTTGGTCGCGCGCAGGGCCTTGCCCTTCGGCAGGAGAAAATTGCGCGCGAAGCCATCTTTGACGCGAACGACCTCACCCATCTGACCGAGCTTGGCAACGCGTTCCAACAGGATCACTTCCATTGTGCAGCTCCATTTCTCGATTGAAACCTTGTCAGGTTCGCAAGCTCGGCGGCCTGCGCCGCTGCGCCACGCGCAGGCGGATGTTGAAAAAGATGTCGACCAGACCTGCGATCGCAATCAGGAGAAGGGGCCAACCCAATACGACCGCCGCCGCGTATGCGCTGGCAAGGACCACCGCGCGACCGTTCATTCCCGGCGTCACCGAATGAAGCACGGCAAAGCCAAGCATAGCAAATGCCATCATCAGGCTTGCGGCACACGCGCTCGACAGAATGCCGAAGAGATCGGGCAGAAAGGACGCCCCGATCGCGGCGGCGAGCAATCCCGGGGTTGCAGGCGGAAGCGTGAACGCCGTCAAATCCGGCCACGACCGTTTCAGGCGGCCGGAGGCCTTCACGATGCACGCGGCGAGCCAAAGATTGAGCACATTGCTGAAGGTGGAGCACGCTGCCGCGGCCGGTGGAACTGCGTATACGAGCAAATCGACGGTCGTCTGGTCGTGGACAAGCCGCTCGTAACTTCGGCGCAATCCTGCTTGCAGGGTGTCCTGGTCGGTTCCGAAATTGGGCAGCGCCGCCGCCACGAGCAGGGTGCCGATCGCCGCAGCCCACAGCACGAGCCGACCGACCGGATACCATTCGAGATCGGCTGCGCCTCGCTTGCACGCCGGCCGCGCCAGCAGCGTCAAATAGCCAAGCCACCATGCTCCGAACGAGACTACCGCCGCAGCGGCGAGAAATACGCCGGAGAAAATTGCCACGATTGCGGTTGCTGACGCCGCGGCGATCAGTCCTGCAACATGGCTCCAGCCCAGTGCCGCAACCAGGATAGGCAAAGGCGCAAGGTAAAACAGGAGGACCGCTGCCAGCGAGCCCGAGAGCACGGAACCAAACAGCAGCGCCGCTGCTAATCCTGCCCCCAGGCCGATAACGGCATTCTGAATCATGGATAGCTGTCCCGCATGGTCAGCGGTTAGAGACGAAGCATTTCGTCCCAACAATCGAAACAGGCCCGAATGACAAGGTGGCCGGACCTCGGCGCGCCTCCGTTCTCGTCGTCAGCTTATCACATATGGCAACAGGCCAAGGAAACGCGCGCGTTTGATGGCGCGGGCAAGCTCTCGCTGCTTCTTCGCCGAAACCGCCGTTATTCGGCTTGGCACGATCTTTCCACGTTCGGAAACATAGCGTTGCAGCAGTCTCACATCCTTGTAGTCGATCTTCGGTGCATTGGCGCCGGAGAAGGGACACGACTTTCGGCGTCGAAAGAATGGCCGGCGGGTCTGTTGCTGCGCGAATGCCATCGCCATTACTCCTCCGTCGCGGAAGCGGGCTCGTCGGCACCCTCGCGCGGCGGACGGCCTTCACGATCCCGGTCGCGCCGGTGCTCGCCTCGGTCGCGATCACGATCGCGAAAGCCTCCGCGCTCCCGGTCACGAAATCCGAATCCACGCTCGTCGCGCTCACGGTCACGGTCCGCCTTGCGCATCATTGCGGAGGGACCCTCTTCATGCTCTTCCACGCGAATCGTGAGATAGCGCAGCACATCCTCGTTCAGTCGCTCCTGGCGCTCGACTTCATTGAGGGCGCCCGGCGGGGCATCGACATTGAGCAGGGTAAAATGCGCCTTTCGATTCTTGCGCAACCGATAAGAGAGAGATTTGAGACCCCATTGCTCGGTCTTTGCGACCTTCCCTCCTATTTGCTCGATCACCCCTTTGAATTGAGCCGTTAGCTCCTCGACCTGCTGCGCGCTGGCGTCTTGTCGCGTCAGGAAGACGTGTTCATAGAGCGGCATGGCAATGCCTTTCCTTGTCCGTAAGCCCTCCCGGCGCAAAGCCCTTCGAGCCTGTTCTTCGGGAAAGGCTCGAATGCTCGGAAGGCGGGAACACGGGACGCCGAACCAGCTGGTCCTGTCGCCTGGCGCTCGGCCAGACTGCCGTCCGTTCAGCTCCCGGCCGGGATCGAGCGGAATGGCGCCTTATAGGTATTTTCGATGAAAAGGCAAGGCATGCTTCAGGCACTTAACTCAGGCCGGAAAATGCCCGTGCCGGCTCGACCTCTGTGCCGGCGCACGTGCTCAGGCAGGTAATGCGCGGAATTGCGTGACTTGCGGGCCACGAGGCTCTAGCAATGGCCCAGCAACGGCGTGCCTTGGCGTGCGCATTGCACATCCCGTGTTCCGACGTTTGCTAAAGGCTTATGCCCAGCGCTTTCATATTTCCCGGCCAAGGTAGTCAAGCCGTCGGCATGGGAAAAGCGCTTGCCGACTCCTTCGTGTCGGCGCGCAGGGTCTTTGGTGAAATCGACGCGGCCCTCGGTCAAAATCTTACACAAATAATCTGGGAGGGCCCGCCGGACCGGCTGACGCTTACCGAAAACGCCCAGCCCGCGCTGATGGCGGTGTCGCTCGCGGTCATGCGCGTGCTGGAAGCCGAGGCGGGCATCGATCTCGCACGCGACGCTGTCTTTGTTGCGGGGCATTCGCTTGGCGAATATTCGGCGCTCGCTGCGGCCGGCGCGCTCTCCATTGCCGATGCAGCTCAGCTCGTGCGGACGCGCGGTCGTGCCATGCAGAAAGCGGTTCCTCCCGGCAGCGGCGCCATGGCCGCGCTGCTTGGCCTCGACTTTGATCAGGCCGTAACGGTGGCGGCGGAAGCCAGCCAGGGCGAAATCTGTCAGGCTGCCAACGACAACGGCGGCGGCCAGGTGGTCATCTCCGGCAACCAGGCCGCCGTGGCGCGGGCTGTCGAGATCGCAAAAGCAAGAGGCGCCCGGCGCGCCATGATGCTGCCAGTGTCGGCGCCCTTCCATTGTGCATTGATGCAGCCGGCGGCCGACGTCATGAGAGATGCGCTCGCAAGCATATTCATCAAGGTGCCAGTCGTGCCGCTGGTCGCCAACACATCGGCGAAGCCGATCCACGATCCCCGGGAGATCGCAAGCGCACTCGTTGCGCAGGTAACCGGCACCGTGCGCTGGCGTGAGTCCGTCGCCTTCATGGGCGCCGCTGGGGTGGGCACGTTCTACGAGATCGGCGCCGGCAAGGTTCTGAGTGGCCTCGTTAAGCGCATTGCGGAAGGCTCGCACGGCTTTGCGATCGGAACGCCGCAGGACATCGCCTCCTTCATAGCCACCAGGACCTGACCGGCCTGTCCGCGACCCAGTTGATGCGATTGGTGAACAATTGGCATCGCCGCATGAAATAGCGAAGGGAGGCAAGCGATGTTTGACCTGACCGGCAAGACCGCGCTGGTGACCGGGGCAAGCGGCGGAATAGGCAGTGCGATTGTCCGTGCGCTTCACCAGCAAGGGGCCACAGTTTCCCTGACCGCCACCCGTCGCGAGGTGCTCGAACAGCTTGCCGGCTCGCTGGGAAGTCGTGCCTATGTGCTTCCCTGCAATCTTGCCGACAAAGATGCCGTGGAGCAGCTCGTTCCAAAATGTGAGGAGCTCATGGGTCAGCTCGACATCCTCGTTTCGAACGCCGGGATTACGAGAGACAACCTGCTGGTGCAGTTGCGCGATGACGACTGGGATCAGGTGATTGCCATCAATCTGACAGCGACGTTCCGCCTTACACGGGCCGCCGTTCGCGGGATGATGCGACGCCGCTTCGGGCGGATCATCGCCATATCCTCGGTGGTTGGCGTCACCGGCAATCCCGGCCAAACTAATTACACGGCCAGCAAGGCCGGGATGATCGGAATGATCAAGTCGGTCGCGGCGGAATATGCCAGGCGTGGCATTACCGCGAACGCGATAGCGCCGGGCTTGATCGCCTCGACGATGACGGACAAGCTCAATGACAAGCAGCGGGAGACGATCCTTGCCAGGGTGCCGGCGGCAAGGCTAGGTAGCAGCGCCGACGTGGCGGCGGCGGCGGTGTACCTGGCGTCGGAGGAAGCAGGCTATGTCAGCGGCCAAACCATCCATGTCAATGGTGGCATGGCGATGGTCTAACGGAGGTTTTGTCGGCCCCCGGAGGGGAATTCGAGCGGGGCGCAGCGCGCTGGTCAAGCCATTTGAAGTATGATAACCGGACTTCGGTTTGGCTGGGGCGGCACAACGGTTCCAATCATTACAGGGGGTCCGCTCGCGACCCCGCGATCCGGCGCCGCGTACCACGCAAGCCCATTTTGCAATGGCTCGGGGGCGCCTACCAATCGAGCCCAATCCAAGGACACGAGGTTGCAGCGATGAGCGACATTGGCGAGCGGGTGAAAAAAATTGTGATCGAGCATTTGGGCGTGGAAGCCGACAAGGTGACTGAGAACGCCAGCTTCATTGATGATTTGGGTGCCGACAGTCTCGATACGGTCGAGCTGGTCATGGCCTTCGAGGAGGAATTCGGCTGCGAGATTCCCGACGATGCCGCCGAGACCATTCTGACGGTGGGGGATGCGATAAAGTTCCTCGAAAAAAATGCCAAGAGCTGATTAATCGTAGCCTTTTCGGGGGGCATGTCCGGCATCGGATGGTGCCTTGCTCCGCCCGCGGTAGCAGCTAACTCTCCCGTAACGGTGGCGCCGAGGAGAGACCAAAGATGAGACGTGTTGTCGTCACGGGCCTCGGCATGGTGACGCCACTTGCTTGCGGCGTGGAGTCGACTTGGCGCCGGCTTGTCAACGGCGAGAGCGGCGCGAGATGCATCGAAACGTTCGACGTGTCCGATCTGCCCGCCAAAATTGCATGTCAGGTTCCGCGCGGCGACGGCACGAACGGCACCTTCGACGCCGACCAGTGGATGGAGCCGAAGGAGCAGCGCAAGGTCGACGATTTCATCATCTTCGCCATGGGCGCCGCGCAGCAGGCGCTGGAGGATGCGGGTTGGAAGCCTACGACGTACGAGCAACAGATCAGAACCGGGGTGATGATCGGGTCCGGGATCGGCGGCCTCACCGGGATTGCCGAAACCGCTATCGTGCTGAAGGAGAAGGGGCCACGGCGCGTGTCACCGTTTTTCATTCCCGGGCGGCTCATCAATCTGGCATCTGGCTACGTCTCGATTGCACACGGGCTAAAGGGCCCGAACCATGCCGTGGTGACCGCCTGCTCGACCGGCGCACACGCAATCGGCGATGCGGCGCGCCTCATCGCGCTCGGCGACGCCGAAGTGATGGTGGCAGGCGGCGCGGAATCGCCGGTCTCGCGGATCGGCATGGCCGGGTTCATCGCCTGCCGGGCGCTCTCCACGTCATTCAACGAGACCCCGCAACGCGCCTCACGACCCTATGATCGGGACCGCGACGGCTTCGTAATAGGGGAGGGAGCAGGCATTGTCGTGCTCGAAACTTACGAGCACGCAATAAATCGGGGGGCCAGGATTTACGCCGAGCTCATCGGCTACGGGCTGTCCGGGGATGCATATCACATCACGGCGCCGGCCGCGGATGGCGACGGCGCTCTGCGTTGCATGCATGCCGCCGTCAAGCGGGCCGGTATCTCCGCCGATGAGATCGATTACATCAATGCGCACGGCACCTCGACGCCGCTCGGCGATGAAATCGAGCTGGGCGCGGTGCACCGTCTTGTCGGTAATGCGGCAGGCCGTATCTGCATGTCATCGACGAAGTCCTCGATCGGACACCTGCTGGGAGCAGCGGGCGCGGTCGAGGCCATCTTTTCGATTCTTGCGATGCGTGACGGAGTGGTGCCGCCGACCATAAATCTGGACAACCCGTCAATCGAGACGGCGATCGACCTCGTCCCAAATCGCTCGAAGAGACGCGAGGTCAATGTGACGCTTTCCAATTCTTTCGGATTTGGCGGTACGAACGCCTCCTTGGTATTCCGCCGCATTGTAGACTAAGACTAGGCAGCGTCCTGCCACTCCCACGTTTGGCCATATTCGCACTTAATGTGGAGCGACCATGGAGCCCAAGCGCATCACCCCGCGCAGCCCGCGCGCGGCGTTGGAGCCCGACCTCGTATCGCTTCCGACCAGTTCTCTGCGCCCGTCAAGACGCGCGCGCAACCCGCTCGTCATCGTCGGCAATGCGATTTTCAGCCTTCTCATCCTGGTTTTCGTCGTCGTCGGTGGAGCGGTCGTCATCGGCAAGGGTCGTCTTGAAGCGCCCGGTCCGCTGCAGGACGACAAGGTCGTCGTCATCCCTCCGCGATCCGGGATCATGGACATCGCGGATCTGCTCACGCGCGAGGGAGTGATCGAAGAAAATCGGCTAATCTTCATTGGCGGGGTGATTGCGCTCAACGCGCGCTCGGATCTCAAGGCGGGCGAGTATGTTTTCGGCCGGCACGCCAGCGTGCGCAACGTCGTCGAGACGATTGTCGAAGGCAAGGTGGTGCAGCACCAGATCACCATTCCGGAAGGCCTGACCTCGGAGCAGATCGTGGCGCGTCTGTTGGACAACGAGATCCTTTCCGGCACCATCAGGGAGGTTCCGCGAGAAGGCAGCCTTCTTCCGGACGGCTATTATTTCAATCGCGGATTCACGCGCGAGCAGATGATCCAGCGTATGCGGCAGGCGCAAGACCGGTTATTGCGGGAGGTGTGGGAGCGTCGCAGCCCCGATCTGCCGCTCAAGTCGCCCGACCAGCTCATCATCCTCGCTTCAATCATTGAAAGAGAGACGAGCAAGCCGGAGGAGCGCACGCGCGTCGCGGCCGTGTTTGCCAATCGGCTGAAGCAAAAGATGAAGCTGGAGACGGATCCCACCGTAATATACGGGCTCGCTTTCGGTAAGGGTTCGCTCGGCCGCCCTCTCACCAAAGCCGATATCGCGCAGCCGACGCCCTACAACACCTACGTGATCCATGGTCTGCCGCCCGGTCCGATAGACAATCCGGGCCGCGCATCGATCGAAGCTGCGGCCAATCCGGCGCGCACGAAGGAGCTTTTCTTTGTCGCCGACGGCACCGGCGGACATGCGTTTGCGGAAACCTACGAGCAGCATCAGAAGAACGTCGCGCGGCTGCGGATCATCGAGCATGACCAGAGGGCTGAGGCCCCGCCTCCCGAGGTGCAGGCCCCGCCGGCCGCGCGCACCGCGCCTGCGGCGGCTGCGCCAGCCGCACGCAGCAAGCGAAGCGCCAACGGCCTTCCGAAGGCCAGCGGGACGCCGCAATAGGCTTGCGGCCGACCCCGCCGTGGCGCTCTCGAGCATGACCGGGTTCGCACGTGGCCATGGCGTGTGCGGCGCCTACAGCTGGACATGGGAGCTCAGGTCGGTCAACGCGAAGGGGCTTGATCTCCGGCTACGGCTGCCCCCGGGCTGGGATGCGGTGGAGGGGCCGGTGCGGGCGATCAGCGCGCAAGCGCTCGTACGCGGTACAGTTCACGGCGCCTTGAGCATCGAGCGACCGGGTGTGGCGCCGGTCGTGCGGATCAATGAGGCGGTGCTCAGCGCGGTGCTTGCAACCCTCAAGACTCTCGCGGGCCGGGTGGATGCCGTCGAGCCGCGTCTCGATGGCATCCTCTCGCTCAAGGGAGTGATTGAGATCATCGATCAGGAGGAGCGCGAAGAGGATCGCCGGGCGGCCGAGACGGCGGTCATTGCCGGCTTTCGAGCGACGGCCGGCGATCTGGCCGCCATGCGGCGAGCCGAAGGCGAGGTCCTGCAGCGCGTGCTGCGCCAGCGTATTGGCGAGATTGCCGCGCTGGCGGCGCGCGCGGATGCTGCTCCCGGTCGCCGACCGGAGGCCGTCAAGGCACGCATTGCGGAGCAGGTGGCAATGCTGCTTGACGCATCCGACCGTTTCGATCCCGATCGTCTGCACCAGGAAGCCATCCTGATAGCCAGCAGAGCAGACATCCGGGAGGAGATTGACCGGCTTGAATCCCATGTCGCCCAGGCGGAACGTCTGATCACCGAGGGTGGTCCGGTGGGACGCCGGCTGGATTTTCTCGCCCAGGAGCTCAATCGGGAAGCAAATACATTGTGCTCCAAATCAAACGACGTCGAGTTGACCAATATCGGCCTTGAGCTCAAGAGCGTGGTCGAGCAATTCCGCGAGCAGGTGCAGAATCTGGAATGAGATTTCACTCGGTCGCGACGGGTTATGATGCATTATGATGACTGTTGGAGGGACGAAGCATGGCGCGTCGCACACCGACGTAAAAGTCGCTGATATGTTGCCACCACCACGGGCAGATTGCAGCCGTGGCGCGATCACGTGCGGCGCTTCCCATTTGAACCGGAAAGTGCGCGCGCCAGCGCGACGAAACCCGCAACCGGAATCTCTTCTGCGCGCGCGGTCGGTTCGATCGCGGCAGCCTCGAGCAGGTGGAGGGTATCGGCGCCGAGGGTTTTGAGGCTCTGGCGCAGCATCTTTCGACGTTGGCCGAATGCGGACTGCGTCACTCGCTCGAGCGCATGGCGATCGCAACAAAGCGGGTTGGCGCGGGGGACGAGGCTCACGACTGAGGACGTCACTTTGGGGTGGGGCAGGAAGGCCAAGCGGGAGACGTCGAACAGGATGCGCGCTTCAGTGCGCCAGCCGGCAAGAACCGACAGCCGACCGTAAGAATTGCTGCCGGGTGCGGCGACGATGCGATCGGCGACCTCGCGCTGAAACATCAGCACGAGGCGATCATACCAGGGTGGCCAGGGCTCGACGGTGAGCCAGGATACCAGCAAAGCCGAGGCTATGTTGTAGGGAAGGTTTGCAACCAGGCGCGTCGGAACTCCATGGAGGAAGGAGCTAGGATCTATGTCCAGCGCATTGCCTGCCACGATATCGAGGCGGCCCGGGTTCTGCCTCGCGATCTCGTCGAGCGCGGCAATCGCACGCCGGTCGTGCTCGATCGCGATGACCCGGCGTGCGCCTTGCGCGAGCAGCGCGCGGGTAAGCCCGCCTGGCCCTGGGCCGATTTCGACGACTTCTACGCCGTCAAGGGGGCCAGCCGCACGCGCAATCCGCCGGATAAGATTGAAATCGAGAAGGAAGTTCTGTCCGAGCGATTTTTTGGCGGAGAGGCCGTACTGGCGTATCACCTCCCGCAACGGCGGAAGGTCATCGATGGCATTCATGCGCGAAGTTTCATAACGCCCGACTCGACAGGGCCCGCCAATCGGGCCGCCAGCTGAAGCGCAGCAATCAAGCTTCCAGGACTGGCCCGCCCGGTGCCGGCGATGTCGAAGGCGGTGCCGTGGTCGGGGGACGTGCGCACAAACGGCAAACCCAGCGTGACATTGACGGCGTGATCGAAAGCCAACGTCTTGATCGGGATCAGCGCCTGGTCGTGATACATGGCCAGCACGACGTCAAAACCGGCCCGAGCGGTCTGATGGAACAATGAGTCCGCAGGCAGCGGGCCCCGTGCTTCGATGCCCTCCGCGTTGAGACGCTCGACGGCAGGACGCACTATGACCTGATCCTCGTCACCAAGCGCACCCTGCTCGCCCGCGTGCGGATTGATTCCCGCAACCGCAAGGCGCGGCCGCGCAATGCCGAAACGCGAACGCAGATCGTGCGCAACAATGCGCCCGGTTTCCACGACCAGGTCTGTGGTAAGCGCAGGCACCACCTCCCGCAACGGCAGATGAATTGTGACCGGCACCACCGCCAGCTCGGGCGACCACAGCATCATCACGGGCCGGGAGGCGACACCGCTCGATTCCGCCGCCAGCTTGGCGAGGAACTCGGTATGCCCGGGCTCGGCGAAACCCGAGCGGTAGAGCACGTTTTTGGCAATGGGATTGGTAACGATCGCGCGCGCAAAGCCCTCTGCAACATCAGCCACCGCGCGGCGGATCGCGGCAAGCGCCGCCGGCGCGCTCGATGAATCCGGGCGGCCAGGCTCGGCGCTGATCTCGATCCCGATGTCGACCACGGGCAGAGAATCTACAAATGCCGCGGCTGCCGTGGCCGGCTCCACCACGGAAATCGCCAGGCCGGGAGCCATCCGACGCGCTCGCCGCGCGATGAATGCCGGATCGGCGATCAGATAGAACGGCGCAAGCTCAAGCTCAGCGCGTCGGCGCCATGCGGCAAAGGTGATATCGGGTCCAATACCGGCGGGTTCCCCCAGCGTCAGCGCCAAAGGCCCTCGCATCCCACTCGCCTTACCTGCACTCGGGCATCGGAGTCCGGCCAATCGCAATATGCACCGCGACGTATCTCATTGATGTATTGTTTGGAGCGCTGCTCGTAGCGTTCAGCCATGATGCTTTCCCGCGCTCGGCGCTTTCCGGGAGTGTTTTCGGTTGACGACTGTTTCTTGGCGCACACCGCGAACATCTCAATGCCGAGCTTGGTCGCTTCCGGGGCCGTCAGCTTGCCTACCTCGACGCTGTCCAGGACCTTGCGCACTTCCGCGGGAAGATCAGCCGAGCTGCGGATGACCTGATCCCGGACCGCAACATCCTTCAGCGCGCTGGCAAAGGCAAGGCCCTCGCCACAGCCGTGGAATCGGGCCCGCAGGGATTCCGCGTCGCGACGACGCGCCTCGACGAAGCTCTCCGGCGAGCCGGCTGGAATCAGCAAGAGGATGGGCCGCAAGGTGTAATCATAGCCTACGGTGTCCTCAGGCTTTGCATCCGTCGCGGGCACGATATCCTTTTCGCCTACTTGCAGGCTCGACTGGAAGCGCCCACGCACAAGCTGCGGCCAGGTAATGTCGGCCTTGATGCGTTGCTTGAGGGTTGCGGCATAGATGCCGGACTTGGCGAGCAGTTGCGTCAGCTGATCGGCGGTCATCCGCATGCGACTCGCCATAGCAGCGTAGGCGCTCTCCACTTCGGAATTGCTGACCTCGAGGCCCCATTTCCTGCCCTCTTTCACCTTGAGTATCTCAGTGCTCAGTGCTTCGAGCACCTCCTGACGCGATGGAGGCTTGTGGGTCGATAGCTGGTCGAGCTTGGATCGCTGCTCGATGTCGAGCGCAGTGATGGGTTCACCATTGACGATGACGACGACCTCTGCTTGGGCGGCGCCCGCCCCCGCCATGATCAGAGCGATGCCGATGAGCATCGCAGCCGCCCAGTGCCTATGGCGAATCATGAGCTTGTGGACCATCATTGCTCCGTTCACCCCACTCATCTCGTCATCCTGCGTCGCCGGCGGCTGATCGTCCGCCCCCGCCCGCTCCCGCGATCGGGATCAGTGCACCCCGGGAAGCGTCGATGCCCCGCTATTGAGCGCGGATACCCCCTGGTTGCTTGTATTGCCCCCGAGCGTGCGCAAGCTAAGCTGCATCATGAAGCTGTGGTTCGTCGAAAGGCTGCCGCTATAGGCGTAATCAGTAATGTAGTTCACGGCCAGGATGAGGCAGTCGTCGATATAGCCGACACCCATCTGCGTCTGGCTCACCTCGCGGTTCTCAAGGTCGTACCGCGCCGCGCCAATCACTACCCAGTTGGGCGTCAGTTTCAACCTTGCGCTGCCCAGAATGCCCTGGCGGCGCGTGAGAAAGCCGATATCGGGCTGCGCGGCGTAGTCGCCATACTGCAGTGTCGTGGTCCAGCGGCCGAAATTGGCGATTGCTTCAAGCTCGCTGCGCTCCAACGTGAAATCGTTCTCGGAAAACCGGAACCGAGATGTGAAAGTGAACATGGAGTTCGGCTGGTACGTAGCGCGGGCCACGTAGTCGGATCGCGATGTATCCAGTCCGCTATCAAGCCCGGTGTTCGTCAGGCTGGGGAGGGCGAAAGAATTCTGTCCTAAGAGTTGATAAGACTGTCCAAACAGGAAATTGACGTTGCCGCCGTGGTTGAACTGGGCGGTGTATTGCACGCCGACATTTGCCCGGCTACCGCCCTCCACGCGATCCCATCCGGAAAACTTGTCCACCTTGAAAAGGTTGGAGTCATCGAAGATCAGGCTTTGCGCATCCTCGTTTGGGAAAGCTCCGACGTGGGATTCATTGGGTCGAAAGATGAACTGGGCAATGGGCTCGACCGTTTGCGTTCCCCATGATTGCACGTTGATCAGGGGATAGCGGTATTCGAGGCCCGCGGTCGGCATCACTCGTCCCAAATCGGTCTGACCAACATTGATGTAATTGGATACGCCGGGTTGCGCCGAGACCTGCACGTCGGCGGCATCGCCCCGCACCATCACGAACGGGGTCCAGACTTCGCCCGCCGGATCGACAATCGTGCGTCGCCAGGAGGCTTCGCTCGACATGCGCGTGTAGTCGCCGGGCACTCCGCGCAGCAGGCAATTGGTCGAATTCTTGAGTGCGGTATCGGCGATTGTAGGGCCGCAGAAACCGAGCGGGTTCAACACGGCCTGCGCGGAGATCGGGTCGAAGCTCGCGGTCTGCCTGGACAGGCTGGTGAGATTGCTGCGCAGCTCGACCTCACCACCGAGGATCGGATTCTTGGAGACGTAGTCGTGATCGACGACGGGGCGCACGATCGGCAGCTGCGACTGATCGTCCGCGACCGAAAAGCCATAGAAATACATTGCCCGGGCGTCGAAATAGCTCTTCTCGCCGCGTCCGGCCACATAGGCCTGCGAGAGAGCATAGTCCGGGGTGGTCAGCAGGTTGGCCGTTTGCAGGTTCTGCTGCAGCTTATAGTCCTGCAGGTATGTCTTGTCGCTCAGCAGGGTGCCGTTCCAGCCCCATACCCACTGCTCCGAAAGATTGAACTGTCCCGCCGATTCCAGGCTGCCGCGCCAGTCGCGATATCCGGGGGTCGGAAGACCGCCACTGAAAAAAAGATTCTTGTCGAGCTGGTAAATGCCGGTTGCCCGAATTGTGTAGGAACCATTCAGCAGCCGCTGGCGCCACTCGCCCTGCAGCAATGCACCCTGTTTGGTCGTGATCATGGGCGTGACGGTTGCGTCGTAGTCCGGCGCCAGCGCGAAATAGTATGGCGTTGTCACGGCGAAGCCGTAAACCGTGCTGGTGCCGTAGGTCGGGACCAGAAAACCGGTCTTGCGCGTCACGGTGGGGTCGGGCGCGGAGAAAAACGGGATATATGCGACCGGCAGGCCTGCGAATTCCAGGCGCGCATCCTCGAAATACATCATTTTCTCGGATTGATCATGCACGATCCGCATCGCCTTGACCTGCCATTTGGGCGGCTTGGTCGGGTCGTCCTTGCACGCTTCGCAGGCGGTATAGACGCCATTGTGAAAAACCGTGAAATTCTCGCCGGAGCGCTCCGCCCTGATTGCGGCAAAACGCGTCTGCTCGGGTGCATCGGCCCGCAACGAGTCGACAAAGCCATCGCGAAAATCATCGCTGAGGTCCATGATCTCGCCGTAGGTGACGGTCCCGTCGGGCTGAGTCAGGCGAACCTTTCCTTCGGCATGCAGGCGCTTCGTCTTCTGATCGTAGATCACCCGATCGGCTTCCAGCGTCGCGGCACCGTAGTAGAGCTGCACATTTCCAACCGCGGAAACGCGTTCGTTGGTGTAGTCGTAATTGATCTCCTGGGCGCGCACGAGCATCTGGTCCTGGGCGCCGCTGCGCACCGCTCGGGGCGTAGGCTTTTCCCGCGGCGGGAAAGCGAGAAGTTGTGCAGAGGAGGGCGTCGCCTGGCCGGCCAGCAAGCCGATCGCAACGGCAAGCACGATTGCCGCGCCGCGCACGAGGCGGCTACCGCAGCCAGGAGAACAAACGGCCGCAAGGACCATCAGCCGTCCTCCTGATAAAGGAGTGCGATGAGTCCCGTCACGCCGCCGATGGTGACCGGCAGTCCGGCTGCGGCCACCGGGGCCATCATTCCCGCCTTGCTGAGATCCCCGGTAATCTTTGTCAGCACGTAGAGCAGAAAGCCGCCGGCAATCCCGCCAAGCACGATTTTCTGAACGCCGCCAAAACGAAATAGCCGCAGGCTGACCGCGGCGGCCAACAGCACCATTGCAACGAGGTAAAATGGCTGCGCCAGCAGCTGATAGTACTGCAATCGATATCCGGCGGCGGTCAAACCAGCGTTCTCGGCAGCGTCGATGTAGGACGAGAGGCCCCAGAACGGCACGGTCTCGGGAATTGCGAAGCTTTCTCCGACCTGGGCGGGCGTCAAGGTGGTCTTCAGCCGGAATATTTCATGCTCGGTGGGCGCGACCCCACTGACGTAAAATCGGGCATTTTCGAGCCGCCAATATCCGCGCTCAAGCACTGCGCTCTTGGCCTCGATACGATCCTGAAAGCGCCCCGACGGGTCGAACCGGAATACGCTCACTCCCCCCAGCTGAATCCCTTGCTGGCGGCTCGATTTGGCGTTGATGACTGCCTGGCCTTCCTCGTTTCGCTGTCGCAGCCAGAAGCCGCTCGTGGTCGTGGGGATTCCGTTTTCGCCGAACAGGTCGGCTTCCAGGCGGGTCGATTGCTCGCGCAAGATGGCGGAGATCGGATTGTATACGGCAGTCATGGCCACGCCGATCAGCCAGGCGACGATGATGGCGGGGGCGACAAATTGCCAGGCTGATATGCCGGCCGCGCGGGCAACCACGAGCTCGAGGCGGCGTGAGAGATTCAGATAGCAGAACATCGCTCCGACCAGCACGGCGAAGGGCAGGACGCGCTCGGTGATGAAGGGGACGCGGAACAGGGTGATCTTGGCGATGAAGAACGCGGAGACGTCGTTGATGTCTCCACTGCGTCTCATCAGCTCCAGGAAATCGATCATTGCGGTGAGCACCAGCGTCCCGGCAAACACGGCCAGTACCGCCGACAAGAAGCGCATTCCAAAATAACGGGAGAGCGTTCCGGTGATCATGGCGCCTGTCTCGCAACCGTGCCGACGCGCTGAGCGAAGCGCTCCGTGATCGCGTTGATGAGATTGGTGACCGCCGCCGGGGGCTCGATGATGACGCCGCGCGATATTGCGAGATATCCCAGCACGGAGCCTGCGAGCAACGCGATGTAAGGAAGCACCAGCGCGGCGGGCGTGTGCACTCCCGCGATCATTCCGACGAAGCCGAGGCCGCGCAAGGCCGCCACTGCTCCGATCGCGCCGAGCAGAGACATCGTGCGGCTTTGGCGCGTCGTGCGCGGCGCGCCCAGATAAGCGTAAGTCATGATCACGAAAGCGAGCGGGTAGAGCGGCGCGGTGATGCGATCGTGAAGCTCGGCCCGCACCTGTTGTGGCTGATCCGCAAACAGCTTGTCGTTGCGTTCGGGATCAAAGAGCTCCCACAGGTACCGTTCGCGGGCTGAGTACTTAACGGTCTGCGTCGCGGTCGCCAGCCAGGACAGATCGAATCCGTAACTGTCGAACAGCACGAGCGTGGGATCGTGCGGTCCGATCTCGTGCCGCTGGACGCTGCCATTTTCGAGGATGAGGAATGCCCCGCGCTGGTTTCTTACGATGTTGCCTTTTTCTGCGAGAATGGTGATCCGCTCTTTCGGGTTGCGCTGGTCGTCAATCAGAATGCCCAGCAATTGCCCGTCTGGTTGCCGCTCGCGAATATGCAGCGTCAGCCGCTCTTCCAGTTTGGTGAAGCGGCCGGGCTGAATCACGTTGCTTACAAGATCGGCGCGAACCTCTGTTGCCCAAAGGCGCAGCTCGCGCAGACCCCATGGCGACAGATACGCGCTGATCAGGGCCACCAGCAGGGAGACGGCAATCCCGGCCGCCAGGAATGGCCGAAACAGGACCCGAGGCGGCATTCCCGCCGCGTTCATCACAATGAGTTCGGAATCGTTGCCGAGCTTGTTGAGCACGTGGGCGACCGCGATCATCAAGGCGATGGGGGCGATAATCTGCACGAGCAGCGGAATGATCAGCCCGGTCAGGCCGATGAAGACAAAGATGCTCTGGCCCTGATTGGTCATGAGGTCTATGTCGCGCAGAGCCTGCGTGATCCACATCAGCGCAGTCACGCTCGCGCAAATGACCAGGAACGCACCGAACGTGGTGCGAAAGATATACCGGCCAATGGACCCCATCCGATTACGCGTCCCCGCTCGCGACAAAACCCGGCGCGCGCGGCCTCCCAACGCCCGCCTAGCGCCCCGGTAACCAGCCCCTCGATATGCCCTCCTTGATCGGCCAACAAAGTGGCCTCGCCAAGGCAAAGCCATTGAGCATGCACAACAAATCGTTAATCGGCACCGTTGCCGCAGCGCCACGGGCGGCCGTCAAAGGCCGTGCCTGTCCCGCCGCCCGCAGGGGCTTTGCCAGATGACCGTTCCGGGTCATATCACGGAGCTGTCTCGCAATCCGTTGCGGGGTACCGTTGGTCAATCCCTAGGACAGAACCCTCATGTCGCGTCTGCTCAAGCTTGAATTCGCCGGCTCCGATGCTCCCACCCGCGGCGTTCTCGTCCTGTTCTGCGAGGAAGGGGGCAAATTGAGCGCACCGGCGCGTGCCCGGCTCGAGCCGACAGGAGATCTGGTCATGCGCGCGGCCACAGCCGAGGGGTTCAAGGGCAAAAATGGCTCCGTTCTGGAGATTGTGGCGCCAACCGGCTTGGACCTCTCCCGCCTGATCATCGTCGGCGTCGGGAAGGGGCGGGAGCTCAAGTCCCAGGACTTCGTGAAACTGGGCGGTATCGCCATGGGACGGATTCCGCCTGCGGCGACGAACGCAACAATCCTGGTCGATCTGCCCGGAGGTGCAATCAAGCCGCAGGCTACTGCCGACATCGCGCTTGGGGTTCAGCTGCGCGCCTATGCTTTCGAGCGCTACAAAACGAAGCGGCGGGATGATGAGCAAGCCCCACGCGAGGTGGCGATTACTGTTGCGACCGGCAGTCCCGCTGCCGTGAAGAAGGCATTTGCCGCATGCGCGGCAGTGGGAGAGGGGGTCCTGATCGCCCGTGATCTCGTCAACGAGCCCGCCAATGTCCTCTACCCGCAAGAGCTCGCACATCGCGCCGCCAGGTTGAAGAAGCTCGGCGTTTCCGTCGAGATCCTTGATCCCGCGCAGATGCGCAAGCTCGGGATGCATGCGTTGCTCGGGGTCGGTCAGGGCTCCCAGCACGAGAGCCGCACTGTGATCATGCGCTGGAAGGGCGGCAGGCGCGGCGTCGCCCCGGTCGCATTCGTCGGCAAGGGTGTGTGCTTCGATACCGGCGGTCTTTCGATCAAGCCCGCCGCCGGGATGGAGGACATGAAGGGAGATATGGCGGGAGCGGCCTGTGTCGTCGGTCTCATGCACGCGCTTGCCGCGCGCAAGGCGAAGGTCAACGCCGTCGGCGCCATCGGGCTGGTAGAGAACATGCCCGATGGCCGCGCGCAGCGCCCCGGGGATATCGTCACCACGATGTCGGGACAGACAATCGAGATCATCAACACCGATGCCGAGGGGCGCCTGGTGCTTTCCGACCTCCTGCATTACGTGAACAGGCGGTTCAAGCCGAAATTCATGATTGATCTCGCCACATTGACCGGCGCGATCGTGGTCGCTTTGGGGCAGGAATATGCGGGGCTGTTCGCGAACGACGACAAGCTTGCCGAACGGCTCATCGAGGCGGGGCTGGCGACCGGCGAGCGCGTCTGGCGCATGCCGCTGGGGCCGGAATACGACAAGATGATTGATTCGAAATTCGCCGACATGAAGAATACCGGCGGCCGCCACGGCGGCGCGATCACGGCGGCGCAGCTCTTGCAGCGCTTCGTCGACAAGACGGCCTGGGCGCATCTTGATATTGCAGGAACCGCCATGGGCTCCCCGCAGAGCGACATCAACCGGAGTTGGGGTTCAGGCTTCGGGGTAAGGCTGCTCAATGAGCTCGTCGCGAGCCATTACGAGAAATAGGCAGGCACGAAGGATGCGTCGCTGCTGGTGCGCGTTCGTGCGGCGTGCATTCGAACGGGATCGCGCAAATGACCGAGATGCTCTTCTACCACCTGCGACGCCAGCCGATTGAGCGCGTGCTGCCTTCGCTACTCGAAAAATCGATCGAGCGCGGCTGGCGCGCGGTGATCCACGTACCAGGGGAGGAGCGCCTCGACGCGCTCGACGCGCATTTGTGGACGTTTCGCGACGAGAGCTTCCTTCCGCATGGCACCTGGCGCGATACCGAAGCTCACGAGCAGCCGATTTTGCTTACCATTCATGACCACAATCCGAATGGCGCCGCCATACGTTTTCTCATCGATGGCGCGCCGGTGCCTGCCGATGCCCACGCGTATGAGCGTATCGTGCTGCTGTTCGACGGTGACGATGCCGAGGCGCTCGCTGCAGCCCGCGCGCGCTGGAGCGAGGGCAAGGCGCAAGGCTTCGAGGTCACCTATTGGCAGGCGGACGAGCGAGGACGCTGGCAGCGCATGCGCTGAAGCAAAGCCTCCGCTTGGCGGACGAGGCCTCGCTATGGGGAGGCCGCGGCCTGCGCCTGAGGCAGTATCCTGGGAGCTCGCTCGCGGCTCACACGCGCAGTCCGGCGCTGCCGCCATTGCTCGAATGGCGAATCAACCCAGTGCACATAGGCGATGGTCAACAGGATCGTCGCCGCCGCCATTGTCAGCGCGAAAGCGCCTGTGCTTGCAATCGGACCCATCACCGACGTCACGACGATTTGGCCGATTCCCAGCACGGAGAGATGCGCGAGATAGATCGGATACGACAGCTCGCCAAGCCAGCGGTCGAGCCGGATGCGCCGGGAAACCTCGAACAAAGCCGGCAGTGCCAGCGCGACCAGAATGTAGAACTTGTGGTTGTCCAGACGGTCCACATACTGCTGAACGAGGACCACAGCGAGAAAGACGGTACAGACGACCGAGGAGACACGAAACTGCATGACATCGCGCGAATTGAGATAGGCGTAGGCGCGATGGCTCAGCACCCCTGCCAGAAAGAGCCCGATCTCGAACGGGAAAAAGCGGTAGACAAAACCGGACCCGTTCCATCCGTGCGCGAAAGTCACGGCGCGCAGGACATAGGTTGCGACAATGATGGCCACCAACGCAAGCCAATGGCGGCGCACCAGAAACGGCGCCAGCGCATAGAACATCAATTCGAGCGAGATGCTCCACGTCTGCGGAATCATTTGAAACGTGGCGAGATGCGGACTGTGCAGGTCGGAATTCCAGACCGGCGCGATGGCGCCGCCCTGGTAGACAAGCCACATGGACCATTCCTGCGTGAGAATGAAAATATTGGAGAACAGTAGATAGACACGAGTCGCGAGCGTCATCTCCGGCCAGTATTGCGCAAACGCAGCATCCACGCCGAACCGGGTGCCGAGCGCAAGATAGATGAGCGCGTTCGCCGCCAGTATCATCAGGCAGAATGACCAATAAGGCACAAAGATTCGCAGCGCCCGGTTGCTGTAGAACAATCGACGACCGTCGGCGGTGCTCGGGTCGTATTTTTGCGAGAGCACGAGCGAGATCAGAAAGCCTGAAATCATGTAAAAGCACTGGACGGCCATGCGGCCGTTCATGATGTGATAGCCCCAGACGGTCCCGAAATGACCCAGCGCGACCGCCAAGGCGAGCAAGAATCGGAACGTGCCCAAATTCCCCAACCCCTCCTGGCCCCAGCAGCCTGGGCCTGTCTTCAGTTGAGCAGGATGATAGCGGCAGCAAGGTGAATGCCGGCAAAAAAATTTCGGGCGGGTTTGTCATGGCCGCGTAGCGATGGCGCGGAAGTGCTTGAGCTTTAAAATATGAACCCCTGAAATCCCCGCACCGTTTTGGCGGCCCGGGGATTCCAGTATCGTCGACCTTGGCTTACGCGCTGCTCACGGCAGGATATCGCGCTGCAGGCG